>Ga0123335_1000960_pt1 | contig 48209 bp, 41 predicted proteins | sample BiotimSIPDNA_2_FD_89707 | JGI IMG/M metagenome (GOLD analysis project Ga0123335, IMG submission 89707) | Anaerobic biogas reactor microbial communites from Washington, USA - Biogas_R2 time_0 SIP DNA | ecosystem: Engineered > Bioreactor > Anaerobic > Unclassified | place: Washington, USA...
TCATTTACTGATATTCAGCGGCAAGAGCTACCGCCTGGAGCATTCCAAGATTAAACAGTAATTCCATCCCGGGTGCTGCATTTATTTTTTGCCGTTTGTTGCATTTTCTACTTGCCAAACACACAATATAAACACATAGCGTTGCAGCCTGAGGAAGTATACGGCACTAGAAAATCAGATACCTTTTGATTGGGCACATATTTATGGGTTTTCCTTATACCAACGATGAGATATCTTTTCATTTTAATAAATTCTTTATTCGAATTGGACCGAAGCTGCTCAATGTTGTTATGGTTTTCAATCTCTATCCACGGAACATCAGGATATTTGTTTTTTAACATCTTACCGAGCTCATATTCCATGGTCGCCGGCTCGTAATATATTCTATCCGGAAACAAAACAGTATCACCTACTTAAAATAATTGATATCGATTTGGGGTTATACCCGGGACTCAGTAATTTCCTATTAAGACCGGTTATGCTCTTTTAGCTTCTTGTAAATATCTTTATGTCTAATCTGCCCAGGGATCAGGCCAGGTATTATGAATAATAAAATGTTCCTCAACCTTTGTTGTATGCAATCGGCCGCATGGGGGACTGAGTGGTCTCTTATCATGTCAAAATGAAAATGGGGTAATTATTAATGATTTTCAGTAACAATTGAAGGAATATTTTAGAATTTTGTCGTATTATAAAGCTAAGTTATTTATCTAGAAGAATGTGGCCAAAAGTGAAATCGAGGATGTAGATTCCAATTCCGAACAAGCGGGTTCAGAGCGTTGCTCTTAGAAGCATGCCTCATGCGGTGTAGTATAGGTTAGTTTGGAATAAAGTCATTACATTCGCTCCTGCTTTGAGAAAGTATTTTTGAGAAGAATATAGGGGAGTCAACATGATAACTAAATCAGATATCTGGAAATTGATTGATCAGAAAGCAAAGAATTATTTCTTCTGGGTTGTTACGGTGGTATCTATCGCAATGGTGCTTGCAGCTTCGGGCACCAAAATAGCTGGCATGGCTAGCCCGAACATGACTTGGTGGATGCTGGGCGCGTTGTGGGTGGGCATCTTATTGAATGGTTTGATACTCCGATGGCTGAATGCCAACTATTCAGACAAGGAATGGACTAAATGGGTCATGATGGTATCCTTGACAGTATTGCTCGTCCTTATGCGGCTGACTACTGAGGATGCCCCAGAAACGCATGCGTTGGGATACTTTGTAATTGTAGCGGCTATGTTTTTCTTTGATATCAAGGTAATATGGTACGCGTTCGCGGTTTCTATAGCGATAGATGTTACTATGTGGAATACTTTCCCAAATGAGATGGATGCTTTTATTAAGGTTCCTCGGGATATCGCTATCCGTTATTTTTGTTATCTGTGGTTATCCTTAGCGTCTACTTTTATAGTTAAAGCCGTCAATGTTTTGTTCTCCATCGCAAGCAGACGCGAAGAAGAAGCGACATTAATGGCTTCACAGTTACAGACGATTCTAGGCAGAGTACAAAACCTCTCAACAGATTTATTTAGCAACACGGCAGCCCTACAGGACACTTCCAACGAGAACGCGGATAGCTTCGAGGTGATTCATGGGCAGGCTGTATCCTTACAGGAAATATCCCAGAATCAGTCGGAACACATGCAGAAGAATGTCGCCGTGTTGAATGAGATTGGGTTGGCGGTACATCACGTGGGAGATAACGCTATGGGAATCAATTCTATGACTTCGGATTTCCTCAGCATCATCGATACAGGGACTAAGGCTATTATCACTCAGGAGGATAGTCTGAGGATCTCTGAGGAAACCAACCAGGAAATCATGCAGGCAGTCAAAGAATTAGAGGATAATTCCAGTCAGATCGCTTCCATCGTGGACACCATCCTGGGTATCGCAGAACAGACTAACTTACTGGCATTGAACGCAGCCATCGAAGCGGCCAGGGCTGGTGAACAGGGCAGGGGCTTTGCGGTTGTGGCTGGTGAGGTTCGCAAATTAGCTGATGAAACGAAGGCGGCTGTTGCCACCATCGACTTGCTGGTGAAGTCCAATAAATCGAGCACCGACAACACCGTGGCTAAGGTTGACCAGTCGGCCACCGCCCTTGCAGGACAGCGTATCGCGATGAATACAACGCATGATACCTTCAACAACATCCAGAAATTGTCCAACACCATCAGCGAGGCTATGCAGGAGATTACGGCTTGTGTGGAAGAACTGATTGCATCCTCGGATGAATCGACTAATTTAGTTGATAAGGTTGCGGAACTTTCACAGAACGCATCTGGCTGTACAGATGATATCTTGGCTGAATTTGCCAAACATCGCACTATGGTTACTAAGTTAGAGGGGCAAATAGTTCAGTTCGGCGAACTGGCCCAGGCACTTCAGGCTGAAGCAAACCAAACCTTGACCTAACATGTATTCTACGGTCAAACCTCGTTAGAACACTGTTTAACGACGCAAAAGTATTACAAAGAAAACAGTATTGCCCGACTTAAGCTCACTTTTATATCTTTATATGGTTTTAGACCTGCTGCACAAGCTTGGTCAATTTCACCCTGAAACATAGACGCATTCGTATGAAACTTTGGTTCAACCATCAGAAATAATCCCTCTGGTTTTAACATTGTGCAAACTTCATCAAAGAAAGCCTTTATGTTGGGAACTTCATGAACCATCCAAAAAGCAAGCACAAAATCAACCTTTTCATTAATGCCTATTCTGTCTTCTTTACATTGATGCAATGTAATACGGGAATCAAGGTTTTTCTGCTCAGCTAAGGCTTTAAGCTGATCTAACATTCCCTGTTGCAAGTCTACCGCTATAACACGGCCTTCCTCGCCCACCATTTGTGCTAATGAAATTGAAAAGAATCCTGGACCACAGCCGATATCTGCCACTACATAGCCTTTTTTTATGTAATCCCCCATTATTTTTTGGGGATTATGTGAAAGCAAGCGGAACTTATTATTTAAAGCCCAAGAATACCGCACTGGACATACTTTATCCTGCAAGCCGCTTCACCCCCTTATTTATGTAGTATCATAACTATTATACTTAATCTGAATATACTATATCATTTCGCGTCTTGTTTATTTTCGCGAAATGAGACGCCTCCCCCAAACAGCATATGGGTGAACATCAGGAAAGTAAAATTGGATTGGCAGGGTAAGAAATGAACGCCGAAGTATTTTGGAATGTAATTGGTGAATATAATCAATCAACATTATGGATCCAGATAATAATTATTGTTTGTCTCTTGATAGGAATTATTCTTTCATATAGGACAAAGTATTCTTATCTTGCCAAGCTTACACTTGGAATAACTAATTTTTATATAGGAATTGTTTTTTTTGCAATATTCGGCACACAGCCAATACAAAGATTTTTTGCTCTTCCGTTATTCTTACTTGCCGGAGCATTATTCATATACGAAGCCTATAAGAATAAAAACGATAAACTTACAAAACCAGGTGTGATGCAGATTATTTTATTTGTTATGTACCTATTGTATCCGTTCGTTTCCATAGGACTGGGGAATGAATTTCCTAAAATGGTTACTCACGTTATGCCCTGTCCGATAATAAGTTTAAGCATTGCAACGTATGCAGGATATAGCAAGAAGAACAAAGTTCTACTGACAGTATTGACAATATGGGGATTAACAGGAGTAAAGTCAATTATTTTCAGTGCGTATGAGGATATTATTTTGCTGATATGCGGCATTTACGGCGTTTATTTGTTGATAAAAGAAGTTAGATCATATCAATTCAAAGGTTTATAGGTCACAGGTCAGTATGACGGGTGAAAACTCATCAGCCTGAGCAACCACTATCCCTTCACGATTTACTATCATTGAGTTGCCGAGACTGTTCATACCAAAATGACTTCCGATTGTGTTGCTTAAAAAAACATGACAATTGTTTTCAACTGCACGAGCTATTGGTAATGCACGATTTTTATCAAGTTTTGCTCTGGCTTCGACAGGCTTATAATAATGAGCCGCTAAAATAATCAGAGCACTTCCGTTACCGCAGGTATTATGGACAAGTTCAGGGTAATTTTGATCACGGCATATGATAACGCCGAAATTGCAATCCTTGTACGTAAAATTGAGCAAATCGCTGCCCGGAGTGAAATATGGTTTTTCAGCATCGGTAAGATTTATTTTGTCATAGCGGTACGTAATACCACCGGGCAACATGACTGTTGCTGAGTTCATTATCTTTGTATGCCTAAAAGTAGCCTGTCCAATAATTACCCCTATCCCCAGCTCTTCAACCCTAACAGAAATTTGCTCAAGAGAACTGGATAAATCATCTTTAAAGTTTGGCTGGGAAAAATCCTGCAGATCAAAACCGGTCAGACTCATTTCCGGAAATATAAGAAAATCAACATCTCTTTGAGCAGCTTCATTTATATTTTCAAGTATTTTAGCAGCGTTATTCCTGATATTATCGCTTATATACATCTGACTTACTCCGATACGCACTATACTCATCTCCTATTTAATATCTACACTTCAGAAGTTGCTTTGCAGAAATCTAAGATTGTAATTATAAGTGAACTACCATCGCACCCACTATATTGGGTTCTGCCATCAGCAACAAGTATACAACAATTTGGTAATATTTCTACCAATTATAACATTAAATAACCCCATAATTGAGGAGAACTCCTCTGTATGCCCCTACCCCTTTTGATAGTTCTCTTACCACGTCAAAAGCACATCGTATGCGAACGCTAAACTGAAAGTGAGCCACTAAAAAGCATAATGATCATATGAAAATGATCCACCCCGATCAAAAATCCCTTATCTTTGTAGTGTACTAAACAACAAGGATGAGGGGGATTGGAGTGATCAGAGTGGATCAATATCAGCTTATCAGAGAAATGTATGCAATTGAAGGCCTATCCCAAAGACAAATAGCAAAAATGCTGGGGATTTCCCGGCACACCGTAAAAAGATACTGCACAGGTGAAAATATCCCAGGTCAAAGAAAATCATCAGATAATAGATCCAATCCGGTGGTGACCCAGGAAGTACGTGACTTCGTTAAGATGTGCTTCGATGAAGACAAGGAGCATAACCGAATCAAGCAGAAGCACACAGCCAAACGGATATACGACCGGCTGGTGGAAGAAACCGGCTATACCGGCGGAGAGTCAACCATCCGGCGTTTGGTTAGGGAAATGAAGTCAAGTCTCCCGGAGGTTTATGTACCATTAAGTTTTGCTCCCGGAGAAGCTGCCCAGATCGACTGGGGCACGGCCACGGTGATCATGGCCGGTCAAAAAACGGAAGTTAATCTCTTCTGTTCTCGTCTGTGTTCCATCTGCGCACCCTTTGTAATGGCTTTTCCTTCCCAGCGCGAAGAGGTTTTTCAAGAAGCCCATGTCAAGAGTTTTGAATTCTTCGGAGGAGTATCCGAAACCCTGATCTATGACAACCTGAAAACCGCGGTTAAGGATGGCTGGGGTAAGAGCGCCCGGGAACAAGATAAGTTCAGAGCCTTCCGGGCTCATTATGCCTACCGGGTACGCTTCTGCAACCCCGGTGAAGGACATGAGAAAGGTCTAGTGGAAAACCTGGTCGGATACATACGGCGTAATGTGCTGGTTCCGATCCCCCGGGTAGATAGTTTTGAAGAATTGAATACCCTGCTCCTTGCCCGCTGCCAGAAGTACATAGCTACCCATCAGATCCGCGGCCGGGAACTATCAGTAAATGAGGCTTATGCTCAGGAGCAAAGAGCTCTGATCCCGCTTCCGATTAGACCGTATGAAACAGCTAAGATCACAGAATCCAGAGTTGACTACTTCGCTACAGCAGCTTTCGAAGGCAACCGATATTCAGTACCGGTCAAGTGGGCGAGCCAAATCGTAACCGTCAAAGCTACGGCTTTTAAGGTCAAGATCTTCTGCCATGGTGAAGCGGTGGCGATTCATTCCCGCATATACCTTAAGGGCAGAACCATATATGAGCTTGAACATTACCTGCCTCTGTTGGAATTGCGGCCACGGTCAGTCTTCAATGCACGTCCGGTAAAAGAGGCAGGCCTTCCCCGAGAGTTGTTCGAGTATGCCAATCAACTTAAAGATCCTGAAAAAGGCATGGTAAGACTGCTGCGGCTAGTGATCGACCACGGTATCGATAAAGTACTGGGAGCCATCAGGAAATCAGCAGATCAAGGTCAGTATTCCGTTGATCTGGTCCACTTCTATGTGAACAAGAAAGAAATACCCCAGGTATTGGATTTCCCTGGCCCGGCCATTAACCGGGTTGACCTTGGCAATTATGACATCCTCTGCACCGGGGGTGGTCAATAATGAATGCCAGTGGTGATCTGATCAAGATCTACGCCAAACAGCTTAAGTTCCCGACCCTGAACCAGTACGAAAAACTGGTATATCTGGCCCAGGAACAAGGCTGGGGATATGAGAAATTCCTGGCTGAAGCACTGCAGGGAGAACTCAACCAAAGGGCTGAAAACCAGCAGAACCGGCGGATAAAGGCCGCTCATTTCCCGCTGGCCAAAACCCTGGATAACTTCAACTTCAATAATGTTCCGAACGTTGAAGAAGCCCTGGTCTGGCAGCTAGCTACGGGAGACTTTGTTGATAAGCGGGAAAATATCATCCTGATGGGCAATCCGGGCACCGGCAAGACGCATATTTGTATCGGCCTGGGGCGCAGGTTATGCCGGCAGGGATACCAGGTTCGGTTCTACACGGCGGCCAATCTCATCACTGAACTTACTGAAGCTCAGCAGGATGGTCGTTTGAGCCGAGTCCACAGATCAATATCCAAGGCAAACCTGTTGATCGTTGATGAACTGTCTTACATGACGTTCTCCAGGAGCACGGCGGAATTATTGTTCCATGTGCTGGCCGATAGGAATGAGCGGGGTAGTGTGATGCTGACGACTAATCTAGAATTCTCGAAATGGGGTGAGATCTTTCCTGATGAAATGCTGGCAGCTGCCTTGATTGACCGGTTGACTCATAATGCGCACATTCTTAATATGAATGCCCAGTCATACCGGCTTCAACAGCGTTTGAAGAAAGACAAAGACCCGGATATCACTTAGAATGACCGAATTTCAACCAGCCGGGGTGGATCACTTCTCATGATCAAGATGGCTCAATTTCACGTGAGCGAAAGTGGCTCACTTTTGATGATCACGCTGGTACACTTTGAGGTTGACGTTCGCACATCGTACTATGCCACAGAAAACAACAAGCCTCCGGACTCTCCGGAGACTTCATTGCGTTGTATATCTAAGCACTCAATGTTTGATACAATATGGCGTTAATCCTTATGCGCCTATACTTGTCGTTGCTAATAAAAATTCTTTTGTACAGCCTGCTGCAGCTCAGCCCGCAGTTCGGGATGGGCAATAGCAATAAGCGCCTGAGCTCTTTCCCGGCGGGTTTTGTATCTGAGGTCGGCGATTCCGTATTCAGTGATCATATAGTGAACATACGGTCTGGGCACGGTAACCGGTGTTCCCGGGGGAAGCTCGGGAACAATGTTGGAAACCAATCTTCCATCTTTTAGTTTCCGGGCCGACCGCAAAAGGGTAATCCCCTTCCCGCCTTTAGACCAGTATGTGCCCAGGGCGAAATCGATTTGTCCCCCGGCACCGCTTATCATCTGATGTCCCACTCCCTCAGCTACCACCTGACCGCTGCAGTCCACCATTAAAGCCATATTGATAGCAACCATTTTAGGATGCTGCCCAATCAAGGCCGGATTATTAGTATAAACGGCCGGGTATATTTGACAGCTAGGATTTTCTGCCACATAATCGTACATGGTCTGATCACCCAGACAGAAGGTTCCAATAGAAACGCCCTTATGAATAGGTTTACAGGCGTTGGTAACAACCCCCTCCTCCACCAGGTTAGGTAGGCCCATCGGGAACATCTCGGTATGTACGCCCAGATTATGCTTGCCATGCAGTCCCGCCACCACTGCTTCAGGAATACCGCCGATTCCCATCTGAATGGTATCCCCGTCCTCAATCAATTCCAGTACATACTGGGCAATGGTATGCTCCAATTCCGTAGGCGCATTGCGGGTAAAAGCCGGGATAGGGCTGTTGTGTTCAATAAAATAGTCAAATTCTGATATATGCAGGTAGTTCTCCCCGAATACCACAGGCATGTTTTCGTTTACCTCGCCGATAGCCAGACGGAGTCTACCTGAAGCTCTGCCCTCTTGAATCCCCTGGAGGGTGTAGTCGTTGGTAAGTCCCAGATTCACGTAACCGTTTTTATCCGGCGGTGTTACCATGACAATAAAAATATCAGTGCAGCGAGCCGTTTTATCACCGCCATCGAGGACCGTATTAACCAGATAATCCACATTGTTCTCCGAATAAGAACTGCGCATGGTTTGGATGCCAAACGTAGGGACATAGTTAATCTGTCCGTCTAAGCTCTTCATGAATTTAGGATCATAGAGGCGGGTGGGGCGAAGCTGGATCGAATCCATTATCCGGACGCCCTCCAGTTCATTATGTCGGTTAAGAATCGCCTCATACATTTCCGGCGAGCAGGCTCCAACCCCCAGGGCGGTGGAGATAAAATCTCCGGATTTGACTAAGCTGGCCGCTTCCTCGAAAGAAGTTTTTTTACTGTTGTAGCTGTCTTTCCATGATTGTGACATTACTGATCCTCCTTATTACAGTGATGATTGCTGTATTTGTAAATAACTTTCATATATGCGTATATTACACATAAGTATTGTCCGTTTTAGAATTATTTCCTATCTATTCGCCGCCAACCCATCAAATACCTCCTAATTGGAATTTACTTTTGTAAACTTAAATGAAAATTGAGGACTTGCCACCCCAGTTGGCATATATCCCGCAGCTCTCCTCTCCTTCTCCATAATGAATTAATAGACTACTTGATTATTACTCGATATTCCTGGAGCCAGAAGTCGATTTGCACCAAATAAGCTAAAAGTTGCGGCGCATTCATGAGCTGGCCAAACCAAGGCATATCAGTATTTCTCTTTAACGACAGGGCCAGTTCCCTTACCGCTTGCTGATTAATAAAGGGCAATATAGGTGAGTCGGAATTATCGAGTATAGATAAAATCAACCCCCGAACCGCTTCAATATATGAAGGGTTATGTGTTTTGGGATACGGGCTCTTTTTTCTCCAGAGCACATCTTCAGGAAGTATACCTGTTAATGCCAGTCTTAAAAGGCCTTTCTCCCGATTTTCATAGTTTTTCATTGCCCAGGGCACATTCCATACGTATTCCACTAAGCGGTGATCGCAAAAAGGCACCCGCAGTTCCAACCCTGCCGCCATACTCATCCTATCTTTCCGGTCAAGCAAGGTAGGCATCCATCGCGTCAAATTCAAATAAAACAATTCCCGCATTTGCGCTTCTATAGATTCATCCCCTGCCAAGCGGGGTACTTCATCGATAGCTTCCTGATATCTCTGGGTTATATATTCCTCTGGCTTAATCAGGTTAAGCAGCTCTGGAGCATACAAACTCGTGCGTATATCCAGGTGCTGAGACCAAGGGAATGTATTCTTTGTGGCTGTATTATAGAACCAGGGATATCCTCCGAAAACTTCATCGGCGCATTCGCCTGATATACCCACGATAGCCTGATTTTTGATCCAACGGCTAAAAAGCAATAAGGATGAATCGACATCAGTCATACCTGGTAAATCTCGGGCAATGACCGCCGAAAAGAGAGCCTCAGCAAGTTCTGGTGTATCAATATAATAGGAAGAGTGCCTGGTACCCAGGTATTCTGATACCTTCTTTACCCAGGGGGCGTCAGCATTGGGCTGGAATCTGCTGGCTTGAAAATGCTGGTTATTGCCAACATAGTCTATGGAAAATGTTCTTATCGCTTCCTTGTTTTCATTTCTATATGCTTCCGATGCGACTGCGGTAATAGCACTGGAATCCAGCCCTCCTGATAATAGAGTACATAAGGGTACATCCGATACTAACTGTCGTTTAATGGCATCAAATACTAATTCACGAACCGTATCTACCGTCTTAGCAAAACTGTCTTCATGAGTATGACTGGTTAGAGACCAATACTGCTGAGATCTTATTCCCTTTTTATCAACATGCATATAGTAACCGGGTTTTAGTTCTTGTATTCCTGTAAAAACACCATGTCCAGGGGTTCGAGCGGGTCCTAGTGCAAAAATTTCTGCTAATCCTTCTCGACTAACTTGGGCTGATACCATGGGATGTGAAAGGATTGCTTTTATCTCGGAAGCAAATAAGAATGAACTGCCTTTTTGCCAGTAAAAAAGAGGCTTAACCCCCAAACGGTCTCGGGCTAAAAATAACTGCTTTCTATCATCGTCCCAGACTGCAAAGGCAAAAATACCGTTCAACTTATGGACGCATTCCCTCCCCCATTCGATATAGGCTTTCAGAAGCACCTCAGTATCCGACCAGCCCTCGAAGTGATACCCTTTAGTAAGCAATACCTGTCGTATATCTTCGCTGTTATATAATTCCCCGTTGTAAACCATGGTGTAGATGGCACGGCCCTTCGTGCCAACCATAGGTTGTTTGCCGCCTTCCGGATCAACGACCACCAGGCGGCGGTGCCCCAGGGCTGCAGGTCCACTGAACCAAAACCCTTCGGCGTCCGGACCACGGTGAATAAGTTTGTCTGCCATGGCCTTAAGTATTTCCGCCTGATTTTCCGAGCGATCCGTGTAACTAACCCATCCAACAATTCCGCACATTGATCATTACCCCTCCTAACAAAAAGGCACCCTGATAAAGGTCTTGCAACCTTGATCAGAGCGCCTTTGCTCAAATCATTACCAAGCTTAGTATATGCCAGGAGGTTTTATTTGTTTACCTGCTGATTTGCCCCAGCAAATGCTTTTACGGTTGGATTATATCTGCTGGTAGTTAAGAACCTTAATAAAATAGTATTGGCTAATAGCGAGTTCAGCTGAACCATTATATTTGCATTGAACTCATTTCTCCATAGTAATATGCGTCTTCTCCATGCTGGGAAATATCCAGACCGGTTTCCTCCTCTTCCTCGGATACTCGCAGCGGGGCAAATAGGCTTATGACTTTTAGGATCAGGAATGTAAGTGTCGATGCGAAAGCAATTGTCGCCACCACCGCAATCAACTGCACCAACAACTGGTAGGGATTGCCAAACAGCAGTCCATTAACTCCGGCCGGATTAACCGCAGTGTTAGCCAGCACCCCGGTAGCCAGGGCTCCGAATATACCGCCCACGCCATGAATGCCAAAAGCATCCAGGGAATCGTCATAACCCAGTTTGGCTTTCATCTTACTTACCGCAAAATAACATAACGGTCCCACTATAATTCCCATTAATATAGCGCTGCCCGTACTTACAAAACCGGCGGCTGGGGTTATGGCGACCAGACCCGCTACCATACCACTGGCTAATCCTAGCGCAGTTGGCTTGCCATGATGCAGCCATTCCGCTGCTGCCCAGCTGATAGCTCCGGCTGCACAACAGGTGTTGGTAACTAAAAAGGCGGCGCCGGCTAATCCGCTGGCTCCCAGGGCACTGCCAGCATTAAAACCAAACCATCCAAACCAGAGCAACCCGGCGCCCAGCATGGTCATCGGTAAATTATGGGGAACCATTGGCTCTACCCCTATTTGACGCCGGCCTCTGAGAACCAGGCAGGCGACCAATCCGGAGACACCGGAACTAATATGGACTACCGTCCCGCCTGCAAAATCCAGCGCGCCGAGGTTGCGCAGCCAGCCATCCACGCCCCATACCCAATGTGCCAATGGATCATACACTAGCGTCGTCCATAATAACACAAAGACAACGAAAACCGGAAATCTCATTCTTTCGGCAAAGGCCCCTGAGATCAACGCCACCGTAATAATCGCAAACATCAACTGGAAGAAGACGAATACTGAATGGGGAAAGGTTGCCGCATAAGCCGGGAACGGGTTCCCCGTAACCCCTTGCATTCCCAGGAAATCCAAGCCTCCGATCAGATGATGAATATCCGCCCCGAACCCCAGGGTGTATCCGATCAGCACCCATTGCACGGATACCAGTGCCATGGCAGTAAAACTCTGCATGATCGTGCCCAGCACATTTTTTCTGCGTACCATTCCTCCGTAGAACAAAGCCAAACCCGGCGTCATGATCATTACCAGGGCAGCACAAATGATCATGAAAGCTGTATCTCCGGTGTCAATCACCGGGGCGTCAGCGGCAGCTGCTATGACAGGCAATCCCAATACCAGTATCGCCAGGGTTGATATCAAAGTAATCCCTTTGAATTTTATTTTCATTTTATACCCTTCTTTCTTTACATTAAGCTGGTTATTAAAGTGACTTAGATGGCCATATTGCCTGCTGCTATAAAGGCCATGAACCAGAGTAACTTTATTCAGGAAATCAAAAAGGCGTCTATTTCCAGAGGTATCCCCCTTTCCATAAGCGCCTTTGCTTACAAAATTATCGAATCGCTTATTCTCTACAACGCCGCTCCGCCCTCTTCACGAGTGCTGATACGGATGATCCTTTCCACCGGATAGACAAATATCTTTCCGTCGCCTTTTTTACCAGTCTTGCAAGTTTTCAATATTTGCGAAATGATATTCTCAACCGACTCATCATGACAAACAATTTCAAGTTTGACCTTGGGAAACAAGTCTATTGAATGCTCCTGACCCCGATAATACTGCTTCTCATTCCCCTGCAGCCCTCGTCCTTTGACTTCGTAGAGGGTTATTCCCCGAACTCCAATCTCCTCCAGGGCTGCTTTTAGTTCTTCAAGCTTTGCAGGTCTGATGATTGCCTCAATTTTTTTCATAAGACTACCTCCTCGCTTTATTTTCTTAATTGACATATCATCTGCCAAAAAAGGGTGTCCGTATAAGGCTCTTGATCACAAGAACCTTATGCGGACACCCTCGCCCTCAGTATGGTATTGATTTGGTAAGCTGCTCCCCTGCCGGCGGATGAAAAACAGAAAGTCCCCATATATTTGATGGAGACCACATCGTCTAGCTTCAGTCTGACCGGCTGGAATGATTAGCTTAATTAAATAATATGCCTTTCTCACCAAATTTCAACCATATATTAAGATGTATTAAGTATACTTGCCGGCTCTGGTAACCAAGCTGTATCTTTATATTTCCACGGTGCCTTTAAATATTGCTTCCGGTTTTCCGGTCATAAACACTGTCTCATCCGTACATTTGACTACCAGGTTGCCGCCTTTCTGTTTAACCAATATGTACTGGTCCTGGTGACAGCAGCCATTGCGTACGGCGGCAACAACACCGGCGCAGGCACTGGTCCCCGCCGCCAGGGTTTCGCCGTTGCCTCGTTCCCAAACCCGCATTTTAATAGTATTTTGATCAATAACCGTCACGAATTCTACATTCACTCTTTCCGGAAACAACGGTGAATACTCGAAGGCTGGTCCGATCTCATCCAGATTAACGCTGTCCAGATTATCTTCAAAAACAACACAATGCGGATTGCCCATTGATACACAGGTTATATGGTAATCACGTCCAGCTATCGTAACCGGGTGATTCACTATCTCCCGCCCGGCAAGTTGCACGGGAATCTTCTCCGGCTTAAGCTCAGCCGGCCCCATATCAACACAGACCGAATGCACCTTGCCATTTTGGATATAGAGTCGAAGTTTTTTTACCCCGCTGGGGGTTTCTATGGTAATTTCATCTTTTACCGCTATCTGATTTTCGTAAATGTATTTTCCCATGCAGGTAAGGGCATTGCCGCTCATTTTACTTTCACTGCCATCTAAATTAAACATCTGCATTTTCGCATCAGCCTGATCTGAAGGACAGATCAGCACAATCCCGTCACTGCCGATCCCGTAATGCCGGTCGGACAAATAAACGCTCAGGGATTCCGGACTAATGATTTGCTGCTCAAAACAATCGAAATAAATGTAATCGTTGCCGCAGGACTGCATTTTGGTGAAGGCAAGCTGCCGACGTTCACTTCTCATATGATTGATATCCACCAGCTCGGTATTGCTTTGAGCATAGCGGCTCTTCAAGCTTTTGGCCAGTGCATCAGCGGTATCCAATGAGGTCAGACAGGGGATGGCTGTTTGCACCGCCTGGCGACGCATTTTAACGCTGTCCCGGCCAGGCAGCCGGCCTTTGGAGGAGGTAGAAATAATATAACTTATTTTACCGCTTTCCAAAAGTGTCTGAATATTATCCTGCTCAGCTTCATGAATCTTCTTGACCGAAATTGCCCGCAACCCAGCTTGTTCCAGATATTTGGCCGTTCCGCTGGTTGCATATAGTGTAAACCCCAGCTCGGCGTATTGCTTGGCAATATCAACAATTTCCGGCTTATCGCTGTCCCGTACGGTAATCAGGACCCCGCCCTGCCTTACCATTTGATAGCCAGCTGCCACCAGTCCTTTATACAGGGCTTCAGCCAGAGTTTTGCCAATACCCAATACCTCACCGGTGGATTTCATTTCCGGTCCTAAGGCCACATCCACATCCACGAGTTTTTCAAAAGAAAAAACTGGCACCTTGACGGCAACATAAGGTGGTGTTTTGTATAGCCCTGTACCATAGCCCATATCGATTAATTTCTCGCCCAGCATCGCCCGGGTGGCCAGATCAACCATCGGTACCCCGGTTACTTTGCTGATGTAGGGAATGGTGCGTGAAGACCGCGGGTTGACTTCTATAACATAGATCTCTCCGGCATGAATCACATACTGAATATTGATCAACCCCTGAGTGTTCAAGGCCAGCGCCAGTTTTTTGGAATAATCAATCACCTGCTCGATCACTTCTCCGCTCAAATTCCAGGCAGGATAAACGGCGATGGAATCACCGGAATGGATGCCGGCTCGTTCAATATGCTCCATGATGCCGGGAATGAGAATGTCCTCTCCGTCGCATATGGCGTCGACCTCGATTTCAATCCCCAGGAGATATTTATCGATCAAGACCGGATTTTCAATGTTGTAAGTGAGAATAATGTCCATATATTCGCGGATGTCATCATCACTGAAGGCAATGATCATATTTTGGCCGCCAAGCACGTAGGAAGGCCTCATCAAAACAGGATATTCCAGCTGGTTGGCCACTTGCAGCGCTTCCTGGACCTTCATCACGGTATGGCCCTGGGGGCGTTTAATGGACAATTTCTCCAGCAAGGCGTCAAAACGCTCCCGGTCTTCGGCCGCATCAATGCTGTCGGCAGGCGTACCCAAAATTCGCACGCCCTGCGACTCAAGAAACTTGGTCAGCTTGATGGCCGTTTGTCCGCCAAAAGCGACAACCACCCCGTAAGGGTGTTCTGTATAGATTACATTCATTACATCTTCATCGGTCAGCGGTTCAAAATATAAGCGATCGGCGGTATCGAAGTCAGTAGACACTGTTTCCGGGTTGTTGTTGACGATAACCACCTCGTAGCCTGCTTTTTTGAGTGCCCACACACAATGCACAGAGGCGTAATCGAACTCGATTCCCTGACCAATCCGGATTGGTCCCGAGCCAAAGACAATAATGGTTTGCTTACCGGTCGACCTGGCTTTGATAAACTGCTCTGCCTCGTTGACTTTATCATAGGTGGAGTAAAAGTAAGGGGTCTCAGCCTCAAATTCGGCGGCACAGGTATCCACCATCTTATAAGAAGCCCGCAGCGGCTGCTCAATCTTGCCGCCAGCCAGACGCTCAATGACTTTATCCGGATACCCCAGCCTTTTTGCACTTTGATACAATTCCTGGGTCAGATGCCCGGCTGCCAGTTCTTTTTCCAGGATGGTAAGATTGGCCAACTTATTCAGGAACCACGAATCAATCTTGGTGACTTCATGAATCACTTCACAGGAAATCCCCCTCTGCAGTGCTTCATAAACTACGAAAAGGCGCTCATCATTACATTCGCAGAGCAACTGTTCAATTTGTCTATCACTCAGCTCTTTTAGCTTCGGCAGGTTAAGACTATCCAGGGAAATCTCCGCCCCCCGTACTGCTTTCATAATGCACTGTTCGAAACTCGTTCCAATAGCCATTACTTCTCCGGTTGCTTTCATCTGCGTTCCGAGTGCACGCTGCGCGTAAACAAATTTGTCAAATGGCCACTTGGGCACTTTGACTACCACATAATCCAGAGCGGGTTCAAAACACGCATAGGTCTTCCCGGTTACAGCATTTCTGATCTCATCAAGTGTATAACCAACCGCGATCTTGGCCGCCACCTTGGCAATCGGATAGCCGGTAGCCTTGGAGGCCAAAGCTGATGAACGGGACACCCGCGGATTAACCTCAATGACCGCATACTCGAAACTATCAGGATGCAGTGCAAACTGGCAGTTGCAGCCCCCTTCCACTTCCAAGGCAGTAATGATATTTAGAGCGGCCGAGCGCAGCATCTGATATTCTTTATCGGAAAGCGTTACCGCCGGCGCAATAACAATGCTATCCCCCGTATGCACCCCCACCGGGTCAAAATTCTCCATGCTGCAAACAGTGATGACGTTCCCCGCCCGGTCCCGCATCACTTCAAACTCTATTTCTTTCCATCCAGAGACACATTGTTCAATCAGCACCTGGTTAATGGGAGAAAGCCTGAGCCCGTTGGCAGCAATCTCCTGCAATTCTTTTTCATTGGCAGCAATCCCCCCGCCTGTCCCGCCCAGTGTAAAGGCCGGACGGACAATCACGGGATAACCAATTTCTCTGGCAAAGGCCCGGGCGGCGATAACATCCGTCACCACCAAAGAAGGTATAACCGGCTCACCGATCGACTGCATAGTATCCTTAAACATTTGCCGGTCTTCCGCCTTATCAATCGTTGCTGGATTAGCACCCAACAATTTGATGCCCTGTCTTTTAAGAAAACCCTCTTTGGCCAGCTGCATGGAAAGTGTCAGACCGGTTTGTCCTCCCAGCGTCGACAAGATGCTATCCGGGCTTTCCTTAATAATGATCCTCTTGATGGTTTCCAGCGTCATGGGTTCAATATAAATTTGATCGGCCATAGCATAGTCGGTCATAATCGTGGCCGGATTGGAGTTTACCAAAACGACCTCCAGTCCTTCTTCTTTCAAAGCTCGGCAGGCTTGGGTGCCTGCGTAATCGAATTCCGCAGCCTGACCGATGACGATCGGTCCCGAGCCAATTACCAGCACCTTTTTTATATCTTGGTCTAGCGGCATTTTGCGTGCTCCTCCTGAATAAGGTTCATAAACTGATCAAATAAATAGCAGGTATCCAGGGGACCTGCGGAAGCCTCGGGGTGAAACTGGGTTGAAAAAGCCGGTATGTTGTGATATTCAATTCCTTCACAGGTCCCGTCATTAACATTTACAAATCGCATGGCAGCCTGGGCGGGAAGGCTGTCGGACACAACCGCGTAGCCGTGGTTTTGACTGGTAATGTATATTCTGCCTTGCTTTAAATCCTTCACCGGCTGGTTGGCACCGCGATGCCCGTATTTCAGTTTTGCAGTTTCGGCTCCCTGCGCCAGAGCCAGCAGTTGATGGCCCAGGCATATGCCATATATTGGTATGCAGGCATCCGCCAGCTTGCCCAGTTCGCTGATAATCTCTGTATTGTCGGCAGGATCGCCTGGCCCGTTGGAAAGCATAATTCCGTCCGGCTTTAAATTCATAATGACTTCCGCAGTCGTTTGCGCAGGCACGCTTATAACCTCACAGCCGCGTTTCAACAACTCGCGGCGAATATTTTCCTTGGCCCCGAAATCCCACAACACCACCCTGAATCCGCCCGGTGCGCCTTGGGAAACTGAAATCTCTCTGGTAGTGACTGTTGGTACTGCATCAATAATGCTGTAGTTTTTAATTTCAGCCAGTATTTCATCAAGGTTATCCAGGGTCGTAGTGATTTTAGCATTCATGACCCCAACCTCTCTGATGATCTTGGTCAGCTCCCTGGTATCAATTCCATAAACACCTATAATATTATGCAGCTTTAAAAAGCTATCAAGCTCACCCTCACTGCGAAAATTGGATGGAACCTGACACCACTCCCGGACAATATAGGCCTTTACTTTAGGAGAAGAGCTTTCAAAATCGGAGGGGATAACCCCATAATTTCCGATCAGGGGAAAGGTCTGAATCACCATCTGTCCATAATAGCTTGGATCAGTCAATGTTTCCAGATACCCGGTCATCCCGGTGGTAAATACAATCTCACCGAGTACATTGCCTAGTGCTCCGAATGATTTCCCTCTAAAAATCTGCCCATTTTCCAGAACAACAAAACAGCTTTGCTTCATCCTGAACTCTCCTATTCGTTTTACAATCCACAGCAAATTACTCAGGGAAGCGGCAGATGAACTTCCGCCGGTTTATTTGATCAGGCTGTGACCCGTCAAATATTTATCAACTGCGCGGGCCGCCAGTTTGCCTTCCTGAATCGCCCAGGCGATCAGGCTTTGCCCCCTGCGCATGTCACCAGCCGCAAATACTTTTTCGGTGCTGGTCTCAAATACGCCAAATTCAGCCTGCACATTGCTTTTCTCATCCCGGCTCAGTTTAAATTCCTCCGGGAGGCTATCTTCCGGCCCCACGAAACCCAAAGCCACCAGTACGAGGTCGCTGGGCCAAACTCTTTCACTGCCGGGTACCTTAACGGGTTCCATAATTCCAGCGGCATTTTTAAACCAGTTCACCTCAACTGTATGCAGCGATTGCACTTCCCCCTGGCTGTTGCCGACGATTTCTTGGGTTGAAATCAGATAATGACGGGGATCTCTGCCATTAATGCTAATGGCTTCTGCCTGGCCGTAGTCCACTTTTTGTTTTCTGGGCCATTCCGGCCAGGGATTAGCTGATTTAATGCGGCGATCCGGCGGTTCAGGCATGATTTCAAACTGTAGAATACTCTTGCAGTTTTGGCGTATGGCGGTAGCTACGCAATCAGTTCCTGTATCTCCGCCACCGATAACGATTACATTTTTATCCTTGGCATTAATAAAACTACTGTCATGCTCACTGCCGTCCAGCAAACTCCTGGTGCTCCCGCTGAGATAGTCCAGCGCTAGATACACGCCCTTAAGGTCTTTTCCTTCCACGTTCAACTGGCGGGCTTTTTGTGATCCAGCGCATAGAATCACCGCATCAAAATTATCCACCAGTTCCTGGGCTGACAGGTCTTTACCGATGTCAATACCCAGCATAAACTCTATGCCTGATTCCTGCATCAATTCTATCCGCCGGTTTAGAATGGTTTTGTCCAATTTCATATTGGGAATCCCATACATCATTAATCCGCCGGGCCGGTCGTTCCGTTCGTAAATGCTTACATCATGACCAACCGCATTGAGGTAATGGGCCGCAGACAACCCGGCCGGACCTGATCCTACCACGGCAACCTTATAGCCTGTGGAGCAGGCCTGAGTTGGCTTTACCCAGCCCTCGGCAAAGGCTTTCTCGATAATCTCATATTCAATGTTTTTAATCGTCACCGGTTCCCAGTTATAGCCGACCGTACAAGCTCCTTCACAGGGAGCAGGACATAATCGCGATGTGAACTCCGGAAATGGATTAGTCCGAACCAATCTTTTGTAGGCTTCTTCCCAGCGCCCGTGGTAAACCAGGTCATTGAACTCCGGAATCAGGTTGTGCAGCGGACATCCTGAGGTCATCCCCTTCAGCATCACCCCGCTGTGGCAAAAAGGGACCCCGCAGTTCATACATCTGGCCCCTTGAACGCTGACAGCAGATAAATCCTGGGGCATTTTTATCTCATTCCAGTCCATGATTCGCTCTCGGGGAGGACGTTGGTCCGCATCAATTCTAGGGTAATCCAAAAAACCAGTAGCTTTCCCCATAATATTTCCCACCTTAGCTGCTTTATCTCCACTTTTGTAACATCGCTCAAAATGCTGTAAAAGGATGGCTAGATTACCTGGCGTTTATCATTACTCCTGGACATTTCCTTGAGAATGCGCTGGTACACTATCGGTATTACTTTAGTAAATCTGGGTAAATAGCTATCCCAATCATCAAGTACTTTTAATCCCAGAGGACTTCCGGTGTAGTCGGCATGTCTGCGGATCATATCCCTCACTTCATCTATTTCTTCTGAAGAAATCAATTTTTCCAGCAGCACCATGGACTTGTTGCAGCGTGTTTCATCAAAATCCAGAATATAAGCAATGCCGCCTGACATACCGGCGGCAAAATTGCGGCCGGTATTACCCAGAATCACTACCTGGCCTCCCGTCATATATTCGCAGCCATGGTCGCCTACTCCCTCAACCACTGCCTTGATGCCGCTGTTTCTGACGCAGAATCTTTCTCCGGCTATGCCGTTGATGTAGGCTTCTCCGGAAGTAGCTCCGTAAAATGCAACATTTCCGATGAGAATGTTATTCTGCGGGTTGAGAACAGAGTCACGCGGAGGATACACGATTATCTTGCTGCCTGATAGTCCCTTTCCGATATAATCATTGGCGTCTCCTTCCAATTCCATAGTCATCCCTTTCGGGGTAAAGGCGCCAAAGCTTTGTCCTGCCGAACCCACAAAAGTAATCTTAATCGTATCCTCGGGCAGCCCATCCTCACCATATCTTTTAGTTATTTCACTGCCGATTATGGTGCCTACTACCCGATCGACATTTTGAATTTTCAATTTAGCTCTTATCGGCTTTTGATGTTCCAGGGCCGGCTGGCACATTCTAAGTAATTTACGGGCATCGAGAGACTTCTCCAGCATATGGTTCTGGGGTAGCATTTTGCTGCGACCCACATGGGAACCGGCATAAGGTTGATATAATATTGGTGAAAGATCAAGCTGCGAGGCCTTCCAATGCTTGCTGGCATCTCTATTTTTAAGTTTATCCGTACGGCCCACCATTTCCTGTATGGTTCTGAACCCCAGACGGGCCATAATTTCGCGCATTTCCTGGGCTACAAAGCGCATATAGGTTTCCACATGTTCAGGTTGACCTGCAAAATTCTTGCGCAATTTCTCGTCCTGGGTGGCAATGCCTACCGGACAGGTATTCAGGTTGCATACCCTCATCATTACGCATCCCAGAGCAATCAATGGAGCTGTGGCAAAACCGAACTCTTCAGCTCCGAGCATGGCAGCCACTACAACATCACGGCCCGACATGAGTTTGCCGTCAGTTTCCAGAGTAACCCGATCTCTTAATCGATTTAAAACCAGAGTCTGGTGGGTTTCAGCCAGACCAAGCTCCCAGGGCAGTCCCGCATTTCTTATACTCGTACGCGGTGCGGCACCGGTTCCGCCATCATAACCGCTTATTAAAATGACATCGGCTTTGCCTTTGGCCACCCCGGCGGCAATGGTGCCTATACCAACTTCCGAGACCAGTTTGACACTAATACTAGCCTCCGGGTTGGCATTCTTTAAATCGTGAATAAGTTCTCCCAAATCTTCAATCGAATATATATCATGGTGAGGCGGCGGTGATATAAGATCTACTCCCGGGGTTGAATGCCTTACCCGGGCTATAGCCGGATATACTTTTTCGCCAGGGAGCTGGCCGCCTTCCCCCGGTTTGGCGCCTTGAGCCATTTTAATCTGTATTTCGGAAGCATGTACCAGATAATTGCTGGTAACTCCGAAACGCCCAGATGCCACCTGCTTGATAGCGCTGTTTTTCATGTCTCCGTTCTTTGCGGGCTCGTAGCGGGCAGGGTCTTCTCCGCCCTCACCGCTGTTGCTTTTGCCGCCCAGACGGTTCATAGCTATCGCTAAACATTCATGCGCCTCCTGGCTGATTGAACCATAGGACATGGCTCCGGTCTTAAACCTCTTTACAATTGATTCCACTGGCTCAACTTCTTCAATCGCAATGGTATCTCCAGCATTAATGTTGAAATCCAGCAAGTTTCTCAAGGTATATACTTGTTCTTCATTAATCTTCCGGGTAAATTCCTTAAAAAGATGATAGTTGCTTTCGCGGCAAGCCCGCTGCAGCAGATAGATGGTTTCCGGGTTGTAAAGATGCAATTCTCCGTTTTCCTTGCATTGAAAATAACCGCCTACCTCCAGCGTATCCCGGCAAGGATTGGCTGCATGGTAAGCGCTGTCATGCCGCATCTTGCTTTCCCGGGCGATTTCTTCCAGCCCTATGCCATCCAGTCTTGAAGGCGTCATGGTAAAATACCTGTCTACCAGGTCTTTCTTTAATCCTACGGCTTCAAACACCTGGGCCCCGTGGTAGCTGCGCATGGTAGAGATGCCCATCTTGGTCATAACTTTAAGCATTCCTTTAACCGAAGCTTTTATATAATTCTGCTGGGCTGCTGCAAAACTAAGTCCCTGCAATCCATCTTGTTCATGCAGTTGGCGAATGGTGTCCAGGGCCAGGTAGGGATTGACTACAGTAACTCCATACCCCACCAGGGTACAAAAATCATGGACTTCACGTGGCTCTCCCGATTCCAAAACGATACCCACCTTGGTCCTGATCTCTCGTCTGATCAAATGATGGTGCAATCCAGATGAAGCCAACAGTGCCGGGATAGGTGCCATCGTTTCGTTTACACCCCGATCTGACAGGATAATGATATTAGCTCCTGCTTCAATAGCTCTATCAGCCTCGCGAAAAATTCGCTCCAATGCTTTATTCATAGCCACAGCCCCAGCGGAGACTTGATAGAGGATGGAAATTGTGGCTGATTTAAAGCGTTCGTTATTTAAATTCTTAAGACTTTGTAATTGTTCGTTCGTTAAGATAGGATGCTCCATTAAAATACAGGCTGAATTATTTCGGTGAGGATCCAATAGATTACCGGTACTGCCTAAAGGCAGGCTGCTGGAGGTAACAATTTCTTCCCTGATTCCATCAATGGGCGGGTTGGTAACCTGAGCAAAGAGCTGCTTAAAGTATAAATAAAGCATTTGCGGCTGCTCGGAAAGCACGGCCAGCGGAGAGTCCATACCCATGGATCCTACCGGGTCCAAACCTTGTAGCGCCATGGGCTGAATAGTCATATAAATGTCTTCAAAAGTATATCCGAAGGCCTTTTGTTCAACCAACAGGTTACGATTATCACTGCTTTCAGCCGGTGTAACGCTAGGGAATTCAGCCAGATTGGCAATGTGCTGCTGGTTCCATTCCTTATAAGGATGCAGTCGGGCCACACTTTGTTTGATTTCATCGTCACTAATAATTCTTTGGGCTTCGGTATCGATAAGAAGCATTTTGCCTGGTTCCAGACGGCCCTTATATTTGACGTGTTCTGGCTTTATGTCAATTACTCCGACCTCGGAGGCCAGAATTACGCGCTCATCGGTGGTTACATAATAACGGGCCGGGCGTAAGCCGTTTCTATCAAGGATGCCGCCAATAAGTGTTCCGTCACAAAAAGCGATAGCAGAGGGACCATCCCAGGGCTCCATGATAAAATTATTAAATTTATAAAATTCTCGCCGCTCGGCTGATATATGTTCATTTTTTTCCCAGGGTTCAGGAATCATCATCATCATAGCATGGGCCAGCGACCGGCCAGTAAGGTGCAAGAATTCCACGCAGTTGTCAAACATAGCGGAATCGCTGCCGGTGTCGTCGATGATAGGATATACTTTCGTGATATCTTCAAATAAGGGGGAATCAATCACCTTTTGGCGGGCCTTCATCCAGTTGACATTACCGCGAATGGTATTGATCTCACCGTTATGCACTATATAACGGTTGGGATGAGCTCTCTCCCAACTGGGGAATGTGTTGGTGCTGAATCTCGAATGCACCATAGCCAGAGATGATGCAAAATCGAGATCAGACAGATCCAGGTAAAAGTTTCGCAGCTGCTCAGCTGTAAGCATTCCTTTATATACAATGGTTTTGGATGACAGGCTGGCAACATAGAAGGTGCCGCCCTTAACTTCGCACATAGGAATTATGGTTTTTTCCGCTCTTTTACGGATGATATAGAGCTTTCTTTCAAAGTCCATAGGATCAGAGACCGCTGCATCCCGGGCAATAAAAACCTGCATGAAACGAGGCATTACTGACTTGGCGGTTTCACCTATGGCGGTTTTATCGATGGGGACTTCTCTCCATCCTAGAATCCTCTGACCTTCTTCATTTACAATCTGTTCAAAAGTCTGCATTTGAGTATTGCGAAAATCATCGTAGCGATGGGCAAATATCATGCCCACCCCATAATCACCTGGTTCGGGCAGATCAAATCCTAACACGCCGCATTCTCTCTTAAAGAAATCGTGCGGTATCTGGAGCAAAATACCCGCACCATCGCCGGTATTCTCATCTGCGCCACTCGCGCCTCGGTGGCTGAGGTTTTCCAATACGGTCAAGGCATCCTCAATAACCTGGTGAGACTTATAACCCTTAATATGGGCTACAAATCCCATACCGCAAGCGTCATGCTCAAATAACGGATCATACAATCCTTGTTTTGCTGGTAACCCATCTATATTCATCATAATCACCCTCATTGGTCGATTAATCCCGGCACTAAATTTACATAAGTTGCCCCTAAGTTTTATGTCTTAGGGGCAACCATAATATTTATCAAAGAAATTCTAAAACTTGGTTAGATATTTGGTTACTTCCCATGCGGTTACTTGCATGTTATATTCATTCCATTCCTCAAGTTTGCCAACCCGGAATTTTTCATATATATGCTGTCCCAGGGCGCCTTTGATTAGTTCACTCTGATCCAACTCATGAATTGCTTCGAGCAGATTACCGGGAAGACTGCCGATACCCAGGGCTGCCCGTTCTTCATCCTCCATTTTGTAGATATTACGATCAACCGCTGCCGGAGGCTCAATCTGGTTCTTGATGCCATTCAGGCCCGCCGTCAGCATTACTGCCATAGCCAGATAAGGATTACAGGAGGGATCCGGATTTCTCACTTCGATGCGGGTGCTCACACCGCGTTTAGCCGGAACTCTTACCAGACAACTGCGGTTGGCTCCAGACCAGGCAATGTTGACAGGAGCTTCATAACCTGGCACCAGCCGTTTATAGGAATTTACCGTCGGATTAGTGAGCGCAGTGAAAGCCCGGGCGTGTTCGAGAATGCCGCCCATATAATACCTGGCGGTATCACTCAACTGATCTGGGCCATTGGGATCATAAAAAGCGTTCTGACCGTCCTTAAACAGCGATTGGTGGGTATGCATACCAGAACCGTTAATTCCGAATATCGGTTTGGGCATAAAAGAGGCATGCAGACCATGACGCTGCGCAATAGAACGTACTACCAGCTTAAAGGTCATGATGGCATCTGCTACATGCAGGGCATTGCCGTATTTGAAATCAATCTCATGCTGTCCTGGTGCTACCTCGTGATGAGAGGCTTCTATCTCATATCCCATCTCTTCCAAGGTGGAATCCATGTCCCGGCGGGCATTTTCACCCAGATCTATGGGCGCTAAATCGAAATAACCGGCATCATCCTGAGTTTGGGTAGTGGCATGCCCTTTTTCATCCGAAAGAAACAAGAAAAATTCGGCTTCCGGGCCAACATTCATGCTATAGCCAAGATCATGCGCTTCTTTTAACACACGCTTCAGATTATTGCGCGGACATCCAGGAAAAGGGGTGCCATCCGGCAAATAAATATCACAGATCAGACGAGCTACTTTGCCATTGGCAGACCTCCAGGGAAAGATCACAAAGGTATCCAAGTCAGGAACCATATACATATCAGATTCGGAAATGTCGGCAAAACCATTAATAGAAGACCCATCAAACATGATCTCGCCATCTAAAGCTTTTTCCAACTGGCTTATAGGTACGGCCAGGTTTTTCATAACTCCGGCAATATCGGTAAATTGCAGTCTGATAAACCTAACATCATTTTCTTTAACCTTCTTAATGATTTCTAATTTTTTATCATGCATTTTCATCTCTCCTCCAATAGTTTTTAATGTTCATAAGCAGCCAGGATAGCCTGAGCTATTTCTTTCATAGGAATGCTGCGTTTCATGCTTTCGGTTTGCATCTCCCGATAGGCTTCAGCCTCGTCAATGCCAAAGTGTTTCATTAAAATCCCTTTGGCCCTTTCAATCTCTTTACGAGTCTGGAGGCGATCTTTTAAAACATTAATCTCCTGCTTGGCATCACAAAGCCGGTTTTTATATAGAAACAGCACTTCGATCACCGTTAGCAAAGTCTCATCGGAATAAGGTTTTTGAATCTGTGCAATACTGTCGGGAAACTTGTATTTTGGTTCCTGCACCAGCAATAATACACTGCTGATTTCGTCTCCTTCAATTATTCCCGCTATCTCTTGCATGCTTCCCCCTTTTAGACTGGAATCAATAATGACCAAATCCGGGTATGTTGTCCGAGCTTTTCTTAATAGATCCGGGGCATTAGCTGCTTCGGCCTCTACCAGATAGCCGGAACTTTTCAGCAACTCTTTAAGCCTCCGTCGGCTGCTGTCATTGCTATCTCCGACTAATATAGTTAATTGGCTCACATCGGGATCACCTGCCTTAAATAAAATAGGTGCCCATAGTATAGCCGGAAATTACAGGCTAACCACGGACACCGTCATCCTTCTTTTTTATTATGTTATACGGCTATTATATTAATCCGCCTAGAGTTCTGCAATGGGTTAATGCAATATATACTGTATACTTCTCAGACCCTGCGATAGCTATCAAGAGAACAACCAGATTTGCACCTTAAAAACCCTGATTCTGGAGGTTTATTAATCTACCACTGGCGCGCCGGAGATCGTGCATATTTATTGTTCTATAGCTTTTTACTGGATCGGTTTCAGCGGTTTGGCCGCCAGGATGCTTTCCACTTCTTCGAATCCGGTGGGAAAGGCAAAATTATACCGGGCCGGCAGGGCAAAAACATAACGGCTGTTATTAGCTAACTCGCTCGGGCCTATAGGCGCGGCGCCAATATGGAAATTTTCTTTCTTCAGCGAATCCCACTGGCTGGTGGTAAAAATCATAATGGGGATATCCTGCCGCGGCTGTTGGGCCGTCCATAGCGGGTGTCTAATGGAAATGATCGGGCCGGATTCCACCGGTTTGCCGCTGTTAGGACCGTCAATAGCCAACCCCTGCCACTCACTGTTTACAATCGTATACCCCTTCCAAGTGGCCGGCAGGGAAAAACTGAAACCATATTGGGTGTTGGTATAGGTGAGGGCATGGTTCTCCGCCTGATAGTTCCCCACGATGGCCTCAGTGATCAGCCAGCGATTATTTATCTTTTTAACCTGGAGAGTAATCGGACGTTGGGCAGCCGCCTTACCGGTTGATTTTTCGCTACTGGTGATTTCGATTATATTTCCATCAACCTTATAATTATCGGCAGAGATTCTGGTTGTACTCTGAATTTCTATGCGGTCGGGCCAGGGACTTGATGTAAGCCTGCCCGGCGCATTAAGCGGATCTTTCGCCCATGTGTTTATGAGCTGTGATGAAACATACGGACTGTAATACTTCATCATATCTTTGGCTACAGTATCACTGGGTGCCGTCAAGGAGACCATCGCCAGTTGCTGGCCGAAGCCTTCGACCTGACCGGCAACAACCTGCTTCTCCACAGCCTTGGCCCGCTCCGGCGAATCGTTGACCTGGCCTTGTTTGGTCCCGGCGCCGCAGCCTAAGAGCGAAACGCTCAAAAACATAATAAATGCAAGCAGGGTTATCTTCCGCATATGTTAACCTCCGTAAGTATTTTGTTTATAAATACTTAAATTGGACGAAGTTCTTACGCCAAAAGTGATGGTAATTTATGCCGGCGTGACAAGAGAACCGTCCCCTTGTCATCCGGGCGATTTCCTAAAGGGACAGCCCACCGCCATAGTGATAAATATGCTTACAAGTTTACTGAGAATTACTTTTTACGTTGACAAGGGGACGTTGACAAGGGGACCGTTGACAAGGGGACGGTTCTCTTGTCATCTTTTTATTGTTGTTTTTTACTTAAATACTGGATGCTGCCTCGTGTTATCCCCAATAAATTAGCGGTTTTTCTTATCGAAAGATTGGTCTTTTCCATGATGTGTAAGGCTATCTCATTGCGTGTTTGTTTGTTTTTCATTAGCTCCTGGAGCTCATATCCGTCCCATTCCTTTTTCAGGTATCCCGTCAGGTATTCTTTGCTCTGCTCTAAGGTCCATACCTCATCTTCACTTATATCTAAAAATGCTTGCGTTTCTTCCTGCAATGAAAAGCGTTTAAACTCTTCTATGGCTTTCTTTTGGTTTAAGGAAATCGAGCCTAGAATTATTTCGGTGTTCACGTTGCTTGATTCCGGCTTTTCCGGTGACAAATAGCATCTATAACTACTCCATCTGTAATCTCTGATTTTTTCAACGATGCCGGCTTTGACCGGGTTATTATGAATATACCTGGCAACCGCCATCAGATATCTTTCATCTTCTATGGGCTCGCTCTTGAAACGATCCTGAAATAGGTGGCCTACTCGATTATACTTCTGGTTGAAATAGTAAGCATAACTAGCATTGATACGTTTCATAGTGGTTGCCAGCTCTTCTTCGCCTACCTGCAAAACCAAATGAACATGATTATTCATAAGGCAATATGCAAGCAGAGAAAAACCCGCTTCTTTTTTCTTGGCAAACACTATCTCAAGAAAACGTTGTTTGTCTTCTTCATCAAGAAACAGGTTCTTTCTTTCATTTCCCCGCATCATTATATGATAGGTTCCGGTATTGCTCAAGATTCTCTGGTTTCTGGGCATATGAATTTTCCTTTTCCTCCAAAGTTCATTTTTCGCCATTTTACCATAGCAGCTATTTGATGACAAGAGAACCGTCCCCTTGTCCTGTCCCCTTGTCCTGTATCCAGATTTGGATCTGGTTTGCTGTCTGCAGTAACATTTTATAATTCACTTGGCGGGATTGAAAAAATGAAAAAGGAATAAGCATTCAGAATACACTTAGGTGTGTCAGGGACGACTCCCTGACACACGCAATTTCAATTATAATTTTTGCTCTATTTCCGTAACACATTCGTTTTTGATTTTACCAACCAGGAATTGCAGGGCATCTATCACATGTGGCCTAATATCGCCGCCTATCAATACATACATTATGTCATCACCAACCTGAAGCCGGCCTTCATTAAGCCAAACTTTGATATAGAAGATGCCCTTCATTCTATAAGTTTCCGCAATCGCTACATCAACTCTCACTGCATCATAAGCAAATTCCATTCCTTTTACCAGAGAACCATCATCAATCCCCTGGCGGACCTGGGCTTTGGGTGTCTGACGTACAACCCCATTATGGACTAAAAACATCCCTACCTGCGAAGCCATTGGGTCAGCTTTTGCTTCTTTGAGCCATTCATCGATAGATGGTGATATTTTTTTCATTTTCATTACGCTCCATATTTACATTCTGTCAGTAAGCACAGGGGGTTGACAAGGGGACTGTGACAAGGGGACGGTTCTCTTGTCATCTTTTTAATGTTGACCTTTACTTAAATACTGGATGCTGCCTCGTGTTATCCCCAATAAATTACGGGTTTTTCTTATCGAAAGATTGGCCTTTCCCTTGATGTGTAAGGCGATCTCATCTCGCGTTTGTTTGTTTTTCACTAACTCCTGGAGCTTATATCCATCCCATTCCTTTTTCAGGTATCCTGCCAGGTATTCTTTGCTCTGCTCTAAGGTCCATACCTCATCTTCACTTATATCATAAATGCTTGCGTTTCTTCCTGCAATGAAAAGCGTTTAAAGTCTTCTATGGCTTTCTTTTGGTTTAAGGAAATCGAGCCTAGAATTATCTCGGCGTTATTTTACCATAGCAGCTATTTCATGACAAGAGAACCGTCCCCTTGTCTTATCCCCTTGTCTTTTGTGTAGCGACAATTATGGCGATCGTGATATGATAAGAAGATGAGAGATAGCATGAATGAAATATATTGGAATTTTGTCAGCTAACTGGGTCATTAAGCGGAAAGGCTTTTAAATTGTGCAATGAACGGAAGGGGGGGAGGCCTGGTGTTGCAATATGCCAGGTGGTGAGCAGATGCGAAAAGTAATAGGAGTCGACACAGAAAAGTGTACAAATTGCTATGCGTGTATTACGGTGTGTCCTGTCAAATACTGCATTACGGCAAAAGATGATGCGGTATTAATTAATGATGATTTGTGTTTGGGGTGCGGGTCCTGCATAAAAGCCTGCACTCACGGAGCTCGCTATGGTATCGATGATTTTTTACGCTTTATCGAAAATGTTCGCAAAGAGAAAGTAGTTGCCATTGTAGCGCCGGCCATAGCCGCCAGCTTTCCCGAGTACTTAAAAATTAACGGTTGGCTGAAAAGCCTGGGGGTGGAAGCCTTTTTTGATACCAGTTTTGGGGCCGAATTAACTGTCAAATCATATCTCGATTACATAAAAGCGGCCAATCCCAAAACCGTTATTGCCCAGCCCTGCCCGGCTATAGTAACATACATCCAAATCTATAAACCGGAACTCATTCCTTACCTGGCGCCCGCGGACAGTCCCATGATGCATACCATAAAGATGATAAAAGAGTTTTATCCGGCCTATAAGAATCATAAGATAGTAGCTATTTCGCCATGTTATGCCAAGAGGAGAGAATTTGACGAAGTAGGTCTGGGTGATTATAACGTTACCTTTAATTCAATACATCAGTATATGGTGGACAATAACATCAGCCTGAACACTTTCCCGGCCGTTGATTACGAAAATCCGCCGGCAGAAAGAGCCGTACTGTTTTCCACACCAGGTGGGTTGTTAAGAACAGTAGCCCGGGAACTCAATCTGCAGGACATTACATCTAGAAAGATCGAAGGACCGGAAATTATTTATCATTACCTGAAAGATTATGATAAAGCCATTGCCAAAAACATTCAGCCCCTCCTGGTGGACTGCTTGAATTGTGAGTTCGGATGCAACACAGGGCCTGGCACATTAACTAGAGAGATGACGACTGACGAGATAGAGAACCGGATCGAAAGCAGGAGTCAAAAACATATTCGGCAGTACAACAAACTTGCCGGGAAAAAGAAACTCGATCGAGCTATAAATGATTATTATAAGGCCAATCTCTATAACAGAAAGTATCAGGATCTGTCGAGGAATTATCATATACAGCCTCCCAATAAGGAAGAACTGGACAAGATTTATCAAAGCATGGGGAAGGAAGTAAAAGAGGACTTTAAAAACTGTTCCTCATGCGGATACTTTTCCTGCGAGAATATGGCCGTCGCCATCTACAACAATTTAAACTCTTCGGAAAATTGCCACCATCATCTGCAGAAGTTATTGAAAGTCGAGCATGAACGAATGCTGCAAGAGGCAGCCGCCGCGGAAGAACAAAAGAGGAAAGCGGAAGAGGCCGTACATGCTCAGCAGGCTATTATGCTTGACGGTAAAAAGAAGGAAGAGATTTATAATAACGCGGCGATTCAGTTGAAGGAATTGGAGAAATATAAAATTGAACTGCAGAAAATAATTGATAACTATGCGTATATTCTGGAAGATCAAGTCCACGAGCTGGTTCTGGTTAATGAGGATATGAAAAATTCGTCAAAGGAACTGCAAACCCTGAATGATATAGTAAAAAGCATTTCCGAAATTGCCACTCAAACCAATCTGTTATCTTTAAATGCCGCTATAGAAGCAGCCCGGGCCGGCGAAATGGGCCGGGGGTTCGCTGTAGTTGCGGATGAAGTGAAAAAGCTAGCCGAGAACTCGTTAGCCGAAGCTAAAAAGATCAAACCCTTTTCGGATAAATCGTTAAACATGTTCCGGGTTCTCGAGGAAAAGGTGGATTCTATAAAAGAAAGCACCGAAAATCAAAGACTGACATTCAAAGATGTCCCTGCGATGCTTGAACAAATCAGCAATGCGGCGGACAGAATCCGTGAATTGTTTGCTCTGCTGACTTAATAATAAATGTTGTCGGTCGAAGATTCTTATTCCTCGCCTGTACGAATTATACAGATATGCCGGTCTTGATTGGACCGGCTTTTTTATTATTTATCTCAGTGAAAACCCCCGGTTATTGAGGGGAGGTGTCGGGTCCGAGATGTATTTGATAAACAGTCTGAGATTAAATTATAAGAGGAGATCCTTCGAATTGTCCCCTTGTCAAAGCAGATGCGGGAGCAGCTACGGTGGATAACGCTTTAATAATCATCTTGTTATTTCAATTCCAAGCTAAGCTGCCGGACCGTTTTCTTAGCGGATATTAATGAATTATTCCACATCAGGTCAATCACTCTTAAGACGTGCTCTTCCAGATAATCCTGTTCTGAGGGATAATAGACCTCCCTGGTATCAGCATCGAAACCCCGGGCATCCCACCTCATAAAGTATGCATTCAGTTGGTTCCCCAGTTCCTGCAGGGCCGGCACCTTTTCATTGAGCACCAGAAAATTGCCCCTACTGGCGGCCTCCAGCACGGTCAGCCCGAAGGACTCTGAAAAGGAAGGACAAAAAAATAGATTGGAGAGCACAAATAAATCTAAAACGCCGGTGCGGGGAAATCCTGCGGGATAACCCAGATCGGAGGTGAAAATTATATCATCATCATGTAGATTTAAGGCCCTTCCCAGTTTTATCAGCATTCCCTTGTATATTTCAGGATGGATATCACTGGATGGAAAATCGCAAAAGACTACCTTTATGCTGTATCCTAGCGACCTTTTAATAGCCGCGGCAAAAGCCACTACCTTGTCAAACCTCTTGCCAGGCGACAGTCGGGCTGGATAGACCATAAGAATATCAGGTCTAAGCAGATCGCACCTATTTGATAGTATCCTTACATCTTGGCTAAGGTATTGGAGAATATCAAACTTAGCTGTCACTGGACATCTTCCTTCATTAAATGCTAACTAATCTGGATCGAACTCAAATCCCACAAAGCCAGCGATTTATCCCAAGGTGGATTCTCAATGATAATCCATAGAGGCGGGGGAAAACTGAAAGGCTCTGCCTGCAGATTTAGCCAGCGCCAGTCACCGGTCTTGATGTCATTGTTGCTATGATCGGTGAAGGTTGTGGTCAGAAGGTATTTGGACCCGCTGTTCTTAAAATTCTTTATAACCGACCAGATCAGTTCAAAGGACAGATGCACCAGGCAGTCCCGGCAAATGATCAGGTCAACCGCCGGCAACACATCGCTGGAGATATCGAGACATTTAAACATTCTTTGTTCATTGGTATATCGATTAGCATTCTTTTCAATAAGCTCCGGAACGATATCAACTCCGATATATCTTTCTATCTCCAGATTCAAATGCCCCATCCAGTTGAAATCACCACAGGCTGCATCCAGTACGGTTTCTATCTCAAATCTTTCAATTAGTTCTGGCAGCGCCCGAGCGATCTCCAGCGTGGCATCCACCCGGGAACCGGGGCCGGAAACTGATTCGTAGTCCCCCCACAGGTTGCCCTTATATATCTGGCTAAAAACATCTTTCATGATGGCTACTCCTTTCTTAGCGGCTAAATGGGCTAGGTAGGTTTCCAATGATTGTTTTCCTCCATCATTATTGATATGTGCTCTCCTGGAATTATGTGATAAATGGCATCCGGCAGCGGTTGATCGCCCCCCTCTGCTTGGAAACACCAATAAATAACCGGAATATCTAATTCACCTTCTATAAACGTTTTTCATAAAATATTTATACCGTGAAGATCAAACCGATGGGAGGCTAATCCTTGAGAGTCGCACTGCTAACCATGTTTAACGGCCTTAGCCCTACCTATTCCCTGGTAAACGTTGTCGCAGAACACCTGAGGATGCTGCTGGATGCCGAAATCCCGACCAGGATACTGGTATGTGAGGACTGTCCCGATGACCAGAGATACGGGATATTTACCGACGAGCGACTACAGTGGGTAAAGGTTACCAACCGACTGAATGGCCAACAGATACACTGGCGAGATTATTCCAAACCTGAAGGTAGCGTTCATGATTCCTTTTTCGAAGAAGCTGAGGTAATTGCCGAAGACCTGGTGAAAAGGCTTGCTGATGTCGATGTGTGTATAATGCACGATATCCACTATCAGGGCTGGCACCTGGTTCATAATGTGGCGATCAGAAAGGCTCAGGAGAGATTACCCAATTTGCGCTTTATCGCTGTAACCCACTCTATCCCGGTCAAAAGACCTCCCAAGCTAAAGTGGCCTTTTTCCGCCCGCTACTCTCCCATGCCCAAGACCATCTATACCTATCCTACCCAATCGGGCATACCCGCCCTGGCCCGGCAGTATAACGTCCCCGAAGGCCGATGCAGTGTGATCAACAATAGCCTGGATCTATTGGCCAGTATGAGTGATGACGTTAAAGCAATCCATAAACAATTCGACCTGCTCAGCCCGGACATTCTCATCATCTATCCCGGCCGGCTGACTACCGGCAAGGCCTTGGAAAAAGTGGCGGCCCTGGCCGGGGCCATTACCAATAAAACCGAACAAGTTGTTAAAATAGTCTTCTGTGATTTCCCATCCATGGATATAGAACCCGAAGTTTATAAGAACAGCATTCGGAAAACCGGACTTGACTATGGCATTGATGAAGCAATGATTGCTTTCACCAGCGATTTAGGGTATCCTAATGGATTTCCCCGTCAAGCCGTGCTGGAGCTATTTACCCTTTCCAACCTGTTTGTATGCCCCTCCTTCTCCGAATCCTTCGGGCTTACGGTATTGGAAGCTGCCAGCCGGGGCAACTTTATAATACTTAATCAGGCGGTTCCGGCTCTCGAAGAATTGGGCAAAAGGCTCAACTCCTATTTCATGCGCTGGCCCGCCCGCAACTTTGGTTTCGATACCAGGGAAACCTATAATCCTTCCGAACAGGCCTACCTGGAAGAACATGCCGCCAAGGTAGTCAATCTCATGCGGGATAACCCGGTGGTTCATGCCAAGACAGTGACCCGGCAGCGCTTTAATCCATCATGGGTATGGCATAATCATTTGGAACCGCTGTTAGATAAATAGATTTAATGCCATTTATCTAATATCAAGACGAAAAGGCTGCTCTGCAAGCAGCCTTTTCGTTATCCTTTGTTGTTCTACACTTGTAAAAAAATGTGTGCATGAGCAGCAACATATATGGTTTGCCCGGCAAAGGCACTTACATCGATAATGAATGTATACGTTGTAAAATAATCAGCCGGGTCAGTAACGGTATGCTGATAGGGAAACCCGCCGGGATTGCTGTCAGTTGGGGCAACATTGCTTACATAAAGATGCACCTGGCTCATAACATAGGGAGGGATCGTTAAAAAGGTGACCAACAGGTTATTGCCGTCGCGCTGGAGAGTAACTGTCCCTACCGGTATATAATTGTGTCCTAGGCCGAGGGTAACCGATTTTTCAGTTTCCGCAGCGCCTAAAGTCGTATACTGAGCATTTCCCATCCCGAAGGAAGTCCCCACTGACCAGGCAGAACCTGCGTCTACCGATGTTGTTGTAGTTGATGATTCTGTGGTAGATGTGGTCGTGGTTGATGTCGTTGTGGTAGTGGTTGTAGTAGACGTGGTCGACTCCGTGGTTGATGTAGTAGACTCAGTTGTCGACGTGGTCGACTCCGTGGTTGATGTAGTAGATTCGGTAGTTGACGTAGTTGATTCTGTGGTTGAGGTAGTAGATTCGGTAGTTGACGTAGTTGATTCTGTGGTTGAGGTAGTAGACTCGGTAGTCGACGTAGTTGATTCTGTGGTCGATGTGGTCGATGCAGTGGTGGTGGTTGTAGTCGATCCGGTAGTGGTGGAACTTGGTGGAATGTCCAGGGTATCCTCAATCTTGAACTGTAACAGTATCTGCTTATCGATAACAGCTCTCAGAATGTCGTTCACAGATTTGTTGATACTGATAATTTCCTCGATGGTTGGCGGCACTGATGTGGTCTGTCCGGCCAGGGTACCCAGGACAAACTGGATCTTTTCGGCTTCACTGTTGATTATATGCGCCAGCCCTAGCTCTTCAAAAGCAATTGAGCCAACAAGAGGTTTACCACTTGTTCACGATCTAAGTTGATAGTTGGTGCAATGTCAGGAATATTCGGGAAGGACATTAAGTTTCCTCCTTTCATTTTAATAAGCGACACTCTGTCTGCACTATTCTTCCTCATAACAAATAAGGGTGCTGAGTTAAACAGCATTCAAGTAGCATCTGACTAGCAGAATATACAAGGCTAATTCTCTTACGTTTGAGAATAAGGAGAAGTCATGATGGCTGCCTTATTCCGGTTTACCGGATGCGATAGCCGTAATACCTACATTGGTAATCGAAGCACATTCAATGCCATAGGCAAAAACATCTACCACCTCGACCGTATACAGGCAGCATCCTGGGCAGCTATTGCACTGACACCAGAAGAACCCGAAGGGATCACTGAAATCAAATACTCCAGACACATCGGTGGGAACGGATAATCCATCAAGAAAAACATCCGCTTCTTTTGCATAGGTCCAGGTCGCCAGCGCGGTTTTCGCACCATTATTACAGCACCTGCTCAATTGGAAAACTAGTCTGAGGGTATATCCGGATAAGAAGTTGGCTCTGAAATTGATCAGACTGGAGAAATCAATCTTTATGTCCGGGTGATCCAGCCCGTTGGTATCCAGAGTAACGCTGCCCAGAATCAGGCCGGAACCTCCATCGGATACGCTAAGCGTGCGTGCTGCCATGCCATCTATCACACCTATACCGCCAAGGGGTATGCTGGCCCCCTGTCCGTTTCCGCAACTCAAAACGCTTACCGGAAAGCGTTCGGGTTTAGGAGGATATGGGGGACGCCATTTTTCATCGTTCTTGTTCTCCCCATAGCAATCCTTATAATATCCCATTCGTAACAACCTCCTTTACATTTCATAAAAAACAGAACTGAATTATTCAGCCCCCCTTCTTTTACTGGTTCTTCTAGTAAACAGGCTTCCGGATTATCTTATTCACATTTCCTTATTTTTGTTATTTTGGTTATTGTGTTTTTAATATTCATATTTTTGCTTTATAAAAAGCCAAGCCCTTGCTTTCCCATTGGCACTCCCTAATTAATGTCAATATAACCCTCGCAGCTATTTGGCATCGTTTATTAATCCATTAGTACAAGCTTCTAAAGCCTCGCCTAATCCCATTTTTTTGTGCATTAAGAGTAACAGCTATTTTATATAAAGGAACCTTCTTGTTATAAACAACCGCATTTCATCGCCACATTGGTTTATAACCTGGTCAGAGATGCCTCCATCAAAGAAATTAAGGCCGCCGGTATGGAAGGGTATTATGCGGATCATGACAAGGCTCTATATTTTGTAAACGGTGACGGGGTTCCCTGGACGGCTTCATATATTCAGTCCAAGGGAGATCCTATTGCTGACTTGAACGAGGACCTGGCTGCTGAGCAGAAGGCCCGGGCAACTTACGAGTATCTGATTCAGCTATCTGATGATCCCGGGGTTACTAAAACCCTTCGGTGGCTAAGGGAGCGCGAAATCGTCCATTATCAAAGGTTCGGTGAAACCCTGGATCATATTTACGATTATTATTCCAAGGATCATTATTACTTCATGGATGGCAAATGACTATTTAATTGCCGAAAGCAGGTTTGAATCAGGAATAGCTATGTAATCCACTCATTAGATAGTTCACTCCGAAGAAGGTAAACAAGACTATTATAAATCCTACAATAACAAGAATATCAGCCTTTTTTCCCTTCCACCCTTGACGGCGATGGAGATGCAGGTATATTGCATATATGATCCAGGTAATCATGGCCCAGGTTTCTTTGGGATCCCAACTCCAGTAAGTTCCCCATGCCTGTTCTGCCCAAACAGCACCTAAGACTATCGATAAAGAAAGCATGGCAAAACTGCCCGCAACCAAATTATAAATTGAGGACGATGTCTTAGGTTCCATTTCCCCGGCAAGGTTCATAATAGCAAGGCTGGCCGCTAAAGCAAAGCCGCCATACGCTATGACTGCCGTCAACACATGAACCCCCAACCAGGGGCTTTTCAAGGCTGGCATAAGTGGACCTGATCCGTTATAATTCCCCGGAATCTGGATAGCAGCGGCAAATAATAGAAGAGCAGCAATCAGCATAACGAATCCGCCGGCACTTCTAATGTCATCCTTAATAACCATAAAACGATATATCACCACCATAACCAAGGCAAAACTAAGGAGAAACTCGTATCCTGTGGCCAAAGGTAGCCGGCGGTTGACGATGATCATCGCAACTAACGCAGCCAGGTTAAGAACCGATCCTATTAGTGAAAGAATCGAGTATGCTCGGGCCGCCGAAACCTTTTTCAAATCAACAAAATTGAAGACGGCTGCTAAAATGTATATGAACATTGTGATTAATACCAGGGCTTTTATTTGAATCCACCTCCGCTTTTAAATACTCCTTAATGATTGTCTTCCGCCAAAATATCTTTGCTGCCGTCTTCTCCAGCCATATTTGTAGGCTTTAGCAGTTGAGAAATAAATAACGCCAAGAATACGCCCACCACAAGCATTACTCCACCGATACACGTAAACGACAGACCGGGATCCGTTTTGGCATTAATAACACTGTATAGCTTTATTGCCTTGAATTTAACGATAGTATCTCGATCTATTTTAACTGGTTCTCCGAGACGGGCTACTCCCACCCCCAACAAGTTCTTATCTTCATAGACCGAGAACATTACCCGAGGATTATCAGGACGCAATGTCTTGGTTTCCATACCATACTGGGGATTATAATTGGGTATATATTTATACACCCTCACAATTCGAGATGTCCCAGGAGGTTTTATAGTTTCCCCTTCCTTAATGGTTTTCCCAATCTTCTTCCCGCCATTTTCGGCTTGAGTTACTACCAGATACCCAAAGCTTTCCTGATAAAGCTTGACCCCCTCATATTTCAAAGGATGGTTGACACTGATGCTGGCCTTAACTAAAGGTTTAATTTCTGAGATTATATTTATCCCTGAATAATACTGCGCAGGCGAGCCATCGGGATTGAACTTGATTTCGAATTTATTTAATTTCAGTTTAAATGCTGACTTACTGCTAATTAATTTTGATACTGATATGGTGTCCCCTTCTTTAATTATTATCTGGGCGGTTTGTCCATAAATGGAATTAATGCCTCCGCCGATGAGAACTAGAATTATTCCAGTATGCAGCAACAGGGTTCCTCCCTGTTTCGTCGAAAGCCACTTAATGATCTGTTTCTTATGGATCCGATTGATAAACCTTTTGCTCTGGCTGGCGGTACATAAGAACATATTTATAAATAAAAATAAGATAAGTAATCTAAACAAAGTAGTTCGCGGAAATCCATCAGGGAAAATTCCGGTGCCAATAGCCGATACGAGGCTAATCAATCCCAGAAGAATCAAGCCCGTTTTCATGGAAGAACATTTTTGGTATATCTGCTTAATGAATTTAAACATAACCTCCTGGTCCCTTGTATAAAACTGGGGTGCATAGTATATCACACATTTTAAAAAATCCTGGTTAGATTTTCCTAGCGTGGTTTTTAACGATGTTGCATTAAGCTTTTTTTGCTTTTTAGGCTTTTATACTTTAATCATCTAGTATAGCTTGGACCCGATTGGTGACTTTAATGTATTTTACTACCTCGTTAATTAAAAGACCGGTCAGTAATCCTGTAGGTATTGAAAAAGCCAGCATGGCCGGTAAGTACAGAAAGATTCCGGCGAAATGCAGTACAAAAGTCGCCATGATCAACTGACCAATATTATGAGCTATAGCCCCTAAAATGCTGATGCCTACCATGCCGAATTTTTTTAAAACCCGAAGCACCAGGGCCATGACAACCGCTGCGGTCACCGCTCCGGCAAAACTCATAAAAAACCCCATGCCGAACAGAGTCCCGGCCAGCAAAGATCCAAGGATCGTCCGCATTACTGTAATCTCCATGGCCGTTCTAAAATCAAATACCACAAGAGCAACTAAGGTAATAATATTTGCCAAGCCCAACTTTACCCCTGGAATTGGTACCGGATTAGGGAACAGACTTTCCAGATAATGAAGTACAGCCGCTTGAGCGACCAGCATAGCGATTATCGCCAACTTTTTTGTTGATGCGGTTTTGGGGGTTGATGCCATTTTCCAGTCTCCTTCACCAGCTATTATATTGCCCAGGCAGGAGATAATCCGCATCTTTTCGGATTTTTTGAAGCTTCGATATTTCTTCGCCTGCTTCTCTAATGCTGCTGATATCTGTTTTAATATCAAAACCTTTGGCGGCTATTTCATAGACGATCTGTAAATATTCCGGCAGTTCAAAGTGATAATGGGCAAGGATTTCTGGTTTACCGAGCAGATCCTTTACCTTGCCGCTAAAAGCCAACGAACCGCTGTCCAGAATAGCTATCTTATCTGTTAAGGTCATAATTTCTTTGAGACTATGCGAAACCATCACTGTGGTTTCATGTCTTTCCTGACGTTTCTTGATAATATCCAGTATCATATTTCGGCCAACCGAATCCATACCAGCCATAGGTTCATCAAGAATGAGTATTTCAGGTTGAATAGCCAACATTCCGGCTACAGCTACTCTTCTGCGCATACCCCCGCTCAAAGCGGCGGGGGGCAGTTGAGTGATATTTTCCTGTGTGAGCCCTACCTGTTGCAGCGCTTCATTAACCCTTTCGTTTACAGCCGATTCAGGTAGTTTCAAGTTTCTCGGGCCATAGGCCACTTCATCATAAACCGAGATTTGGAATATCTGGTGTTCGGGGTACTGGAAAACCAGACCTGCCTTTTTCCAGAGATCCCTGCTCAACCTCGAATTGGATGCGTCTTTCCCGCATACAATGACGGACCCTTGTTGGGGACGAATAAGTCCGTTTAAATGCTGGATCAAGGTAGACTTACCGGAACCGTTGGGTCCGAACAAGCCAAGAAATTCGCCCCGTTCTAAAGACAAAGTGATATCCTTCAATGCTTCAACTTCATAAGGAGAACCTTCAGCGTATATGTGAGAAAGATGATTGATTTCTATAATTCCAGGCATATGTGTTCCACCAACTCAGGTATTGATTTGATACTTTCGGGTACCGGAAATTTATTTGATTCCAAATGATCGATCAACTGGTAAAGGGACGGCGCGTCGAGCCCCAGTTCCTTAATCTTTGCATTCGCATGCACTTTCCGGGGGACCCCTTCCAGACAAATTGATCCCTGATCCAGAACGATCAGCCGGTCAGCCTGCAATAGATCTTCGGGATTGTGGCTGATAAGAATAATGGTTATTCCTTCCTGTTTATTCAGTTTATAAATCTGGTCGAGCAGTGCCCTTCGGCTTTGCGGATCCAGCATGGAAGTGGGCTCATCCAGAACCAGATATTCAGGCAGCATAGCCAGGACAGACGAAAGAGCCGCCATTTGTTTTTGCCCGCCTGACAGCAGATGCGGCGCATGATGTCGCTTTCCCTCTAAACCGCAAACCTGCAAGGCCCAGTCTACCCGGCGCCTGATTTCTTCTAAAGGCAGTTCCATGTTTTCCGGGCCAAATGCAATTTCCTCCTCCACTATTGGACATACCAGCTGGTTATCCGGGTTTTGGAAGACCATGCCCACCAGCCTGCGTACTTCAGGCAGGTTTACCGGATCGGCAGTATCTATTCCGTTGATATATACCCTCCCTTTGGTTGGTTTCAGAAGGCCGTTAAACAATCTAGCCAGAGTGGACTTCCCGGAACCGTTCATGCCCAGCAGCCCTACATATTCTCCCTTACTAATCGAAAGGTTGATATCCTTCAGTGCCTCAATCTTCTCCATTGCAAAAACATTGTATTGTTTTGTAACGTTAATTACCTCAATACCTTCTGACACATTAGTGACCTCACTTCATAAGAATGCTGACCGGTATAACAGCCAATACTATAACACTTACAGATACCAGTGCTAGAACATCCTGCCCTTTCATTTTTAAACTGTTCATGCGAAGTTGATTGGGATGCGAAGTATAGCACCGGCTGTCCATCGCTTCACCCAGATCTCCGGCCCGGCTGAGCGAGGCTTCAAACAAAGGAATTACAATGGCAGCATAACTCTTGATCTTAACCATCAACTCCGGCGAATCAAATTGGGATCCTCTCGATTTCTGAGCGTTTCTAATAATGCTCGCTTCCTCGAACAGAGTAGGAAGAAAGCGAAATGAAATACTTAGGATTGTGGCAAAGTTATGGACGGGAATATTAATTTTCTCCAAAGGCCGCAGGATGCATTCAATACCAATCGACAGTTTCATGGGTGTGGTAGTCATCAGCAGGATCAGGGAGCCCATGAACAAAATGATCAGCCTCAGGATATTTATAGATCCCAGGGCTAACCCTTCTCTGGTCATAGTGATTGTTCCAATTGTTAAAACAGCTTTTCCTGGTGTGAGAAATGCCTGGAAAAGCAGAGTGATAAGCAGAAGAGTCTTAATTTGATATATAGCCTTGAAAATAAATTTCGGATTCAAGCGGGCCGATACGATGGCTGTCACCATCAGCAACAATAAGCAAAGCAAATAATATAAGTTAACGCTGGCCATGACGGAAATCACCGCCAATATACAGCATATTATTTTCGTTCTGGGATCCAATCTGTGGATCAGGGAATCGCCATATACATATTGCCCTAACTTCATTCCAGTCATATTTAAAAACTCCTATTGAAAAATCCCCGGTAAGTCACCGATCCAATGAGTTCTATACCTTAAAAGATTTCCCAAAAAAGCCTCTATCAATCCGGCACATCGATTACAACTATGGTATCCGATGGAACACAGATTGCCATATCACCAGGCTGTGACAGCCATCCGGTTTTTACACAAATCTTGTTCGGGCAATCAGCATGCAGAACCCTTATCCGTCCCTTTTCCGCTAGAATAGTGATTTTAATGCCATTCTTTAAGGTAATGTATTTCGGGTTCTTTACTTTATTGAGGTCGACTTTTTGAATAATTTGCCCGTTGCGAATTATCTCAGCTACAAGGTCTTGTTTGCTATTATGATGACCGTTCCACAGCCATATTAACGCAATGATAATTCCAAGCACTAATACGAGAATCAAGTCTGCTTTTTTAATACTTCGCAGTGTTTTCATATCCGGTCTCCTCACACTTGTTCTGTATGCCATAGGACTAAAATATTAAATTGGCAAAGAATCAGTTTATTCTTTGCCAATTTAAATGATTATTAGATTATATTATCTTTACTTATTCAGATACCTGGCAGCGTCTTTCGCCGCGAAACGTCCGGAGTTTACAGCCCAACCCTGTGTAGTACCCGGGATAAGAGCTATATCATACGTGTCTCCGGTCCATCCGCCAGTATCATTTCCTCCGGCATAAAGCCCGGGAATAACCTTGCCGTTTTTATCCAACACCTGTGCCTGCGGAGTGACTTCCAGCCCATCGTTTGTACAGAAATAGCCGCATTTGATTTTAAACGCATAGTAGGGGCCATCCCCGATCGGGAGTAAATATTGTGCGTCTTTACCAAACTCTAAATCTTTCCCTGCCTTGCTATAACCATTGTATTTATTAATTGTAGCTTTAAGCGTAGCTTTGTCGACCTTGATCTTATCTGCCAACCCATCAATCGTATCGGCAACAAAAATATTTCCTTTGTTCATTTTAGCAATTTTGTCAATTTGATTAAGCAAATCAGGCAAAGGAGTGAAGGGTTTATAATATGGCTGTCCGGCTGGAGCACCTTTGGTTACGAAACTATCCAAGTCGGCTTTAGTCATGATCTGATAAACCGCTTTCTGCTGCATATGAGCATTACCATACATGCAAGGATCTAGCGAGTTCATTTGTTCAGATATAAAACGTTTGCCATCCTGGTTTACCCTCAACAATGGTTGTACCATTGCATAGTAAAGTTCGGTTCCGTATTTATCGCCATCCATTAAAGCGCCAAAATACTGAATAACACCGGTAAGTTTTTTATCGGAAGCGCCTACAGCCAAAGCCATTTTAATACCGTCGCCATTGGTGGAACCCGGCAATCCTGTATATATAATCTGGTTTGGATCCACTTTGGCGTATTTTTTTATCATTTCGGCATTGCTGCTGTATCCCCCGGTAGCTATGATCACAACCGGAGCGTTTATTGTTAAAGTGCCTCCGTCTTTTGCTTTTGCCTTAATACCAGCAATTTTGCCATCTTTCATAATTAATTCTTGACCGGGTGTATCCGTCATGATTTTCACACCTAATTTTTCCGCGTTATCGGCAAGTGTTTTGGTAAATTGCTTGCCCATACCCTCATAAGTGTGGTGTGTTTTGTAACCCATGCCCTGAACTACATTAAATTTTATCCCAAGCTTCTGCAGCCACGAAATGGTATCAGCCGAATCATTATAAAATCTAGCAAGCAATCCGGAATCTGCCTTCCAATGATTATATTGTTGCGCCTTATTAAGAACTTCTGTTAGATCATAAGTTGGAATGCCTTGGCTTTTGGCGTAATCATCATTAAGCCCGGCTATCCCTTCAGCCATATTAGTAGTTCCGCCCAATATTGAGTTTTTCTCAAGAAGAATAACTTTACACCCTAGCTGACGCGCCTGGACTGCCGCAGCCATACCCGTAGCGCCAGAACCAACTACGACCACATCTGTGCTCATTGTTTTCCCACTGGCGTTACCAGTCGACTTGTCCGATTCGTCAGAACTTCCACAACCGGGCAACAAAATAGCAACCAGCAAAATCATCATTGTTGCTAAGGCAAGCCTTTTCCGTCCAGCCAAACCTTTAAACATACTATCACCCTTTCTGCATAATGTAGGTAAAAACTCTGTATAACCTCTAACCCCTTTTTCACATAATTCATGCGCTCGGTGTTATCAATACTACTTTGGTTCCTTATTCAAGTTTTTATGCTTAATTCTTTTTCCAACTTGAATCTAAATCGCTATACCAACTGAACTCATGACACTGAACGCACATTATCTCAGATTGCTGATGCATGCTATGACACATATTGCAGTCCTGGACGCCATTGTGATTAGCGTGAGGGTTACTCTCGGCAAAAGCCGTCTCGCTCGTGGCAGTATCGAACGTATCTCCCTTGGGTGAGCCAGTACCTGCGTCGGAATGACATTGAAAACACATTTCCCTGGTTCCGAAATTATGCTTTTCCATCGGTGTTTTATAATCTCCGGTAATATATTTTAACCCTTCATTAATTTTCGCCGATATGGACGCCTGGTGGCAGTCATGACATGTTACATCGGCCTTTTCATGTTTATTGGCCAAAAGGTTGCTGTCAATCCATGAAGTATAATAAGACTCCATGTTATGACAACTTGCACAAAAAGCAGGTTTTTCGCTAGCTTTGAACAACCCCGCACCTATTCCCCCGCCAACAATAATTAGTACAGCAATTACAATAAGAACGGTTTTGCCGGTTAAAAACTTTTTCCTTTCTTTATCCTCTAGATCGCTCATATATAACACTCCCTTGCTTTCGAAGGTTACCACGATCAAACCAAGTGCTTATTTCTAATACGTTGCTTATATGTATCAGGAGGGTTAAACAGGTGTAAAAATCGGCGGGGGGGTTGGTCCCATCATCTCGGTCATTTGCTCTTGCACGTCTATTCTATTCCAATCAAATTAGTTAATCATCATTGAAATTTTTGTAATTGCGACATATATTTCTTATCATATAAACTCTATTTTCGTCGCTTCTCCTATCTAAGGCTGAACTGCAAAAAATCAATTTATAATAATGCAGAATCAAAATAAATTGTGCAGAAAGAAAACCTGATTCTCTGACCCATATCGCTTGACTTCTGCATATATAAGCAGTAATATTGTGCAGAACCACGAGCTTTTGGGCAGAAAGGAGCCAAGTCGTTGAGAGAGTTTGATTATACGACCGTTCCCAATGAACTGATGAACCATGAATTGATGAATCTGGTATCTGCAATTCATGAGTATAAAGGAAAACAAGAACTGTTTATCGAGGCGAAGCCTGATGTACTGGAGGCGATGCTCGAAATAGCGATTATCCAAAGCACTGGAGCTTCCAATAGAATCGAAGGCATCTATACTTCTGATGAGCGCTTGGATGCCCTGGTAAAGTTCAAGGCGCAGCCGCGTAACCGGTCCGAGCGTGAAATTGCAGGTTACCTGGAGGTTCTGAGCACGATCCACGAAAGCTATGACTATGTGGTGCCGCGTACAAATGTAATTCTTCAGTTGCATAGAGACCTCTACCAGTTCAATCCGGTTTCCAGCGGCGGCAGATTTAAAAACTCAGATAATATTATAGCTGAAATAGATTCCAGCGGCCACAGCATGGTTCGCTTTCAGCCTTTGTCAGCATTTGAAACTCCCGAGGCGGTTGACCGACTGACCAGCACCTTTATTGAAGCAATCAATGCCGGAAAATATGATCCGTTACTGCTCATACCCATGTTCGTTTTGGATTTTCTATGTATTCACCCTTTTAATGATGGAAATGGGCGAATGAGCCGCTTGCTGACATTGCTTCTCTTGTACCGTTCAGGTTACATAGTGGGCAAATATATCAGCATTGAGACGATTGTTGAAAAAACAAAAGAAACCTACTATGAGGTATTACTGGAGAGCTCAAGCGGCTGGTATGAGGGAGGAAACGATTACTTTCCATTTGTTAAGTACTACCTGGAGGTTATTTTAAGCGCCTATAAAGAGTTCTCTTCTCGTGTAGAATTGATGCAAAATCGCAGTCTATCCAAGCCGGAACGTATCCGGGTACTTTTTGACAACACCCTGCAAAAACTGTCAAAACGCATGATTCTGGAAAAATGTCCGGACATCAGCACATCAACTGTTGAGATAACTCTGGCATCGTTGTTGAAAGAGGGATATATCCTGAAGACTGGTGCTGGCAAGAATACTGCATATATCCGCAATATGGAGCAGCCCGACCAATATACTGCCCCAGGTAGTGAGACACACGGAGACAAAAAATAAGCTAAACTAAGAACATGGAAAAGAGAAATCGTTACACAGCTGAATTCAAGGCCAATGTTGTGCTGGAACTTCTCCGCGAAGAATCGACCCTGAACCAGGTGGCCGCCAAGTACCAGTTGAATCCGCAAATGCTCAGCCAGTGGAAGATCGACTTTATCAAGAATGCCTCTATGGTCTTCGAACGCAACAAAGACGAGGCCGGGAAACTTAGAAAAGAGATGGAGGAAAAAGAATCCCGTTATCAACAGATCATTGGTCAGCAATCCTATGAGATTGACTGGCTCAAAAAAAAATCTGGCCTCAAGTAGTACGGTCGAAACTCGCAAAGCCATGGCGGACCCAGGCAATTATAGCATCAGCCTAACCAGGCAGGCCTATCTGCTGACCGTTAATCGGAGCAGCCTTTACCGGCAGCCAACAAATAGATGGTCACAGACAGACCTTGATGATATGCGGCTAATCGATGAAATCTATACTAAATGCCCCTTTTACGGATACCGCAGGATTACCGCCGAAATGCAAGCCAAGGGGCGGCAGATAAATCGCAAACGAGTCCGCAGACTTATGGGTATAATGGGAATTCAGGGAATCAGCCCTGGTCCCAACCTCAGTAAGCGCTTGCATGCCCAATATCTGCACCCATATCTGCTGAGAAATCTTAAGGTTGACCATCCGGATCAGGTATGGGCCGTAGATATCACATACATACGTCTTCGCCAGGGATTCATGTATCTATTCGTTATCGAACTCCTTCAAACAGAAGGGATCAAGATCTCCATGGACGGAAAGGGTCGAGCCCTGGATAACATTTTTGTCGAGCGCTTCTTCCGGACGCTCAAGTACGAAAACATCTATCTCAATGAGTATGAAACCCCGAAATCTCTGCGTAAAGGGCTAAACAAATACATCCAGTTCTACAATGAACAGCGGCTCCATGGGTCGCTTGGATATAGATACCCCGTTGACTTCTACCATCAGAATCTTGACCAATTAGCATCATAAGAAGAGGAGGGACACATTTAGCTTATTCTTTTTAGAAATGTGTCTTGACAACGGGGGGCACTATAATCTGTACCGAATCCCTTGAGAAACACTATGGTATTTTCATCGTTATGCGACTCTATCATATTTTTTAATTTATCTGCGATTATAATATTGAGACTTTTGCAAAATACCAAAGACTGAAAATATCGGGGTTTTAGTCGCACAGAAAAAGGACTTCACCCCCCATTTTGTCGAATTAATAAGTGACCAAACAAACAATCCGAAGGAGGCGAA
>Ga0123335_1000962_pt1 | contig 48191 bp, 41 predicted proteins | sample BiotimSIPDNA_2_FD_89707 | JGI IMG/M metagenome (GOLD analysis project Ga0123335, IMG submission 89707) | Anaerobic biogas reactor microbial communites from Washington, USA - Biogas_R2 time_0 SIP DNA | ecosystem: Engineered > Bioreactor > Anaerobic > Unclassified | place: Washington, USA...
GCTTAAAAGCAAGTAGGTGCGAACGGGTTTCCCGCCGTTATCACGGGAGGGCATTCGTCATTTTGACCGATGCCTGGAGAGTGGGTATGAATCATACCAAATAGAGTGGTACCACGGAAGTTAACGCTTTCGTCTCTAGCGATAATGCTGAGAGACGAAAGCATTTTTAATTTATGAGGGGAATATTATAAAACTTTTAGGAGGGGAATATATTATGAAACTTGCTTTTTCAACACTTGGTTGTCCTAACTTCAGCTGGGTCGAGATCTATTCCATGGCCAAGGACCTCGGTTTTAAAGGTATTGAAATCCGCGGACTGGGCGATGAAATATCTGCGGTCCGGGCACAGCCTTTCTCCGAGGAACAGCTCCCGCAAACAATAAAAAAGCTTTCCGAGCTGCGCCTGGAAATACCATGCCTCACGTCCGGCTGCTGCTTGAAATTTGCTGAAGATGCCGAAAAGAACCATGCTGAGATTGTGCAGTATATTGATCTGGCTGCCAGGCTGGGCACACCCTACATCCGCATTCTAGGGGATCTTGAGCCTTACATTACCGGCGAGGTGGATGACGGGGTTGTTCTGGCTGCCCTGCGGCGCCTGGTGCCGCTTGCCGAAGAAAAGGGTGTAACCCTGCTGGTGGAAACCAACGGTGTTTACACCGACACTGCCCGCCTGTGCAGGCTGCTTGACGAAGTGGCAAGTGATGCGGTGGCAGCCCTGTGGGACTTGCATCATCCTTACCGGTTTGCAGGTGAGAAACCTGAAAAGACTGTGCAGAATCTCGGCGCCTATATCAAATATGTACATATTAAAGATTCCGTTGTAGAGAACGGCTCTATCCGGTATCGTATGATGGGGGAGGGCGATTTGCCCATTGACGATATGATGCTGGCGTTGCGCTCAATTAACTACGACGGCTATATATCTCTTGAATGGGTCAAGCGCTGGGCGGAGGATCTTGACGACGCAGGGGTTGTCTTCCCCAATTTTGCCAACTATATGAGCCGCTTTAGTGGTGTAAATATAGTAAAGGGCCACCTGTTCGAAAACAACGCGCGTACAGGGAAATACATCTGGCAGAAGTATACGCTCATTGACCTGACCTTTCCCCAGGTGCTGGATCGGGTTGTTGAAGAGTTTCCCGATCAGTATGCTTTTAAATACACTACACAGGATTATACCAGGACTTACGCCGAGTTCCGGGATGATGTCGACACCTTTGCCCGCTCTTTGATTGCCCTGGGCGTTAGACCCGGTGATCACGTTGCCATCTGGGCAACCAATGTTCCCCAGTGGTTCATCACCTTCTGGGCGACCACCAAGATAGGCGCCGTTCTTGTCACTGTAAATACTGCCTACAAGATTTATGAAGCGGAGTACCTCCTGCGCCAGTCGGACACGCATACCCTGGTCATGATCGACGGTTATAAGGACTCTGATTATGTAAGCATTATCAAGGAGCTTTGCCCCGAGCTGGAGACCTCCGAAGCTGGGAAACCGCTGCATATAAAGCGCCTGCCCTTCCTGCGCAACATCATTACCATTGATTCCAGACAGAAGGGCTGCCTGACCTGGGATGACGCCATGGCCATGGCCGAGCAAGTCCCCCTTGAGGAGGTTTACCGTCGTGCGCTTTCCATCAACAGACATGATGTCTGCAACATGCAGTATACTTCGGGAACCACCGGCTTTCCCAAGGGTGTTATGCTCACCCATTATAATGTCGTAAATAACGGCAAGTGCATCGGTGACTGCATGGATCTTTCCACAGCTGACCGGATGCTGATTCAGGTACCCATGTTCCACTGTTTTGGTATGGTGCTTTCCATGACGGCGTCAATGACCCATGGTGCTACCCTCTGTCCAATACCATATTTTTCACCCAGGTGGGCGCTTGATTGTGTAAACAAGGAGAAGATTACCGCTATCAACGGTGTTCCCACCATGTTTATCGCGATGCTTGAACATGAGGATTTCTCCAAAACGGACTTCTCCCATATGAGAACCGGTATTATGGCCGGCAGTCCCTGTCCCGTCAAGGTTATGCAGGATGTAGTGGATAAGATGAACGTAAAAGAGATTACCATTGTGTACGGCCAGACTGAGTCTTCCCCCGGCTGCACCCAGAGCCGCACAGATGATTCCGTGGAACTGCGCGTAAACACTGTCGGCCGCGCGCTGCCCGGTATCGAGTGCAAGATTGTTGATCCCGAGACCGGCAAGGATTTGCCCCCTGATACCGATGGTGAATTGGTAGCCCGCGGCTACAACATCATGAAGGGGTACTACAAAATGCCCGAGGCAACCAAAGCTGCCATTGATGAAGATGGATGGCTTCACACCGGTGATGTAGCCAGGTGTGACGAGAATGGCTACTACAAAATAACCGGCCGGATCAAGGATATGATCATCCGGGGCGGTGAGAATATTTATCCCAAGGAAATTGAGGACTTTATCTACACCCATCCTAAAGTCAAGGATGTTCAGGTAATAGGCGTGCCCGACAAACAGTATGGCGAGGAGATTATGGCCTGCGTGATCCTTAAAGATAATGTGACAATGACAGTCGATGAACTTAAGGACTACATCCGTTCACATATGGCGAAGCATAAAACTCCCCGTTACATTGATTTCGTTACGGAATTTCCAATGAATGCCGCAGGGAAAATTTTAAAATATAAAATGCGGGAGCAGGCTGTTGAGAAACTGGGCTTACAGGCTGAAAGCCGCATAGTTACTGCGTAGTAAAAACCCAATGGAATAGATTCCTTTTTTTGCCATCTTATTGCCTGAAAACTTATTCTTAAAAATATAAAAATTTTGCAGGGATCTCAAGGATTAAAGGAAGTGGTTGTTTGCGTGATTACAATGTAATAGCGCAGATCACGGAGTATTTGATCGTAGTAAGATACAACGCGAAGGATAACTTGTTTGGCCTGCTGTTTGCGCCGGATGTACCAGGTACGGCTCAAACCTATGAATTTGAAGCAAAAAACACAGATGATGCTATTTTTCAAGGAGTAATGATGGCTAAAGAAAAAGGGTTTATCTAGTTTAAAACCCCGTTTACTAAAACGGGGTTTTAAACGTGCGGCGGGCAGTTTCATCCGTTGTTCACTAACACAACAAAGTAGCTGTTATGAACAGCGGCCACGTTACGAGAGGGGAAACGGGCCAAGAGTATTAAAAGCAATTGACCGGGAAATAAAGTCCTCCCCCGGAAGCAGCGGTGCAATCCGGGAAGCCTGGTAGCTTGTTAATTCTAATAACTATTAAAAAAAAAATAAAATTCATTTTCGTGATGGTTTACCGGTACCCAAGTTATTAAGTTATTGGTACATGGGATTATTTGTCAGCAAGTCATGCACAAGCAAAACCTTTATTGTTGGGTATGTGCTTGGTCCCTCTTGAAGGATAAGGGCTTAATTTCCGGGTTTTGTCCCTGGATAATGGCTTCCATCCGTTTTCTGACAACTTCATTGAACTCCGGGTGAGTCAAAATATAAAACTTTCCCTCCCTGATGGCGGTAAAGACCATATCCGCCACCTGAGAGGTAGACAGCACCTTAAATTGATTCTTTTCAAGGTAAGCCCAGGCGGCTTCTTCAGCTTCCGTGCTCAACGGTATTGGAGAGGACTTTACTCTTAACTCCGCCGGCCGATTGCGCAAAGAACTAAGAATCCGCGTCTTCACGAATCCAGGACACAAAACGGATGTTTTAATTTTTGCGCCCCGTTCCCCCAGGGATCTGTATAGATTTTCAGACAGAGCCACGACGGCGTGCTTGGTAACATGGTAACTTGCCCCCGGATGGTAGGGCAGGATACCTGCGGTTGAAGCTGTGTTGACAACATGGCCTTCGGTGTCCTGGGAGAGCATGATGGGTACAAATGTACGAATACCGTTCAGCACTCCCCAGAGGTTAACGCCAATAACCCAATCCCAGTCGGCCACACTGCATTCCCAAATTGTACCGTCCGCGGCGACACCGGCATTGTTGCAGAGGAGATGTACACCTCCGAATGTATTAATTGTTTTCCTGGCCAGAGCTTCAACCTGATCGGCACTGGAAACATCCGTTAAAACCGGCAGTACGGTTCCGCCCAAGGCAGTTAATTCTTTTTCAGCCCCGGTCAGGGCATCCTGCTCAACGTCAGCAAGCACCACCTTCATCCTCTCCTGAACACAACGCCGTGCTATAGCCAGCCCAATGCCGCTGCCCGCCCCTGTAATAACAGCTACTTTATCCTTAAACTCTTTCATTTTTTTGGCTCCTTTAATTTTATTTTAACAGTTTACCAATAGGGGTCAGGGATAGGAATAAAGATTCTCTATTCTCTGCCCTCCCTGTTAAGCGCGCCGTTCAGAAAGATGTCTGTCATCCTATTGACCATAGCGTTTAAAGACATCTCAGGGTAAGCTAACCAGGCCATCATGACTAAAGCGTTGTTCCAATCCAGGTACGTGGCCAGGGTTTCAGCCGGGATATCGTCTCTGATTTCCCCGTCCTCTTGCCCCATTCTAATAATTTCGGTCAGAAAATCAACGTAACCGCTTCGCAATTCCTGTTTTCCGGGGGTGTCAGGGATTGTCTGGACAAGGTAAGTCATATACTTTTTTACAACATCGTCGTTTAGCCTGGATTTCAGCAATTCCTGCGTAAGATGAAACAGTGCAGTTATTCGTGAACGGGTGTCCGTCAGCTTGCCCATTTTTTTTATTATTTCAGGTCCTGCATCCTTTAGGGTTGTTTGTACGTACTCAAGAACGATAGCTTCCTTCGCTGAAAAGTGATTAAAAACGGTTCCTTTGGCAACGTCCGCCTCCCCGGCAATCTGCTCGACTGTTGTCTTGTCAAAACCCTGCCTGTTAAAGAGATCTATGGCTGCCGAAATAATCTTTTTTCTGGTCTCTTCCTTTTTTCTATCGGTTCTGGTTTTTTTGACAGGTTCTATGAGATCACTCCTTCTTTGTGCATCAAGTTTAATATTGGACCCGGTATAGTATTAGACTTAATACATTTTATCATTAACCTGCAGAGAACGGCAAGTGGGAAATAAAAAATTGTACAAAAAGTATTGGAGAAATTCCCATATTGAAAGTGGAGAAATTTATTCTATTTTATTGAGGTGGAGGTGCTTTTAAAAGTGGAAGTTATTGTGACTGTAACTTGAGGGTTGGAGGAGAGGAGTTTATTTGTTTCCTGCAAAGAATAGATGCAGAGACTGTAGAAATTTAAGGAAAGGTTTGTTGCGCTGGTTGTGCCGGGCCAGCTTAACATACACGGTTTTCCAGGCCTTTTGGTAAAATTTTGCAAAATGGACTTGAGCGTGATACCCCTGACCATATAGAGGTAAGCGAGATAATAGGGAAAACAGGGTATATGAGAAATTTGAAAGGGTTCCGGGAAAAGATGTCAAGAAAACCTTCCCTTTACACCTCTTACACCTTTTAATAAAGAAAAACTTATTGTTTTTGCTTATAGAAAACATTTTTTATTTTATTTTGTGATACAATTAGTTTAAATAATAAATGACTTTAATATTTTCACTCATATGTAATGTTAATCACAGGAGATGGTTGGATGGAAATGCGTCAGTTGGAATACGCCTTGGTTGTGTCAAAACACCTTAATCTTGCACGTGCCGCAGAAGAAATCAAAATTTCTCCGTCCATATTATCACAGCAGATTAGCAAGCTTGAAATTGAACTGGGTGTCTGTTTATTCCTGAAAGGTAAACGGTTAGTAAGGCTTACACCGGCAGGAAAAGAGTTTATCATCAACGCAAAACGCATCATAACAAATTTAAAAGAGGTTAAATGTACCGGCAAGGAATATTCGCCCGTTGTTAATGGAGAGCTTAGACTGGGAGTTATGGCAGTCATCGGGTATTATAATCTGCCAAACCTGTTGTCATCTTTCCAGCAAAGTTTCATAGGAATGAGAATTAATATTGTTGAAGAGCAGTGCGAAAAACTTTTAGACATGTTGCTTTCAGACAAAATTGATGCTGCTTTTGTTCAGATTTATAATCCCAATCCAAATCTTAAGTATTGCAAATTAGTAACTGACAGAATGGTCATTGTAACCAATAAAAAGCACCGTTTTGCTAACAGAAAATCAGTAGACATAAAAGAATTAAAAAATGAAAGGTTTATTTTAACCCCCCCTTCTTCCGGACATTTTTATGATTTTAATAAGGCCTGTCAGGCTGCGGGTTTTAGTCCTATATTGGCAAAAACCTGTTATGTTGCCAAGAATATTGTTTCCTTTGTGAGCGAGGAGCCTGTTATTACTGCAATTTCGAGCAAAGTAGCTGAAGCGGAAAAGGCTGATAACGATAACATAAGTATAATAGAACTTAAGCCCACCATACAAAGAAAGATTTTTCTAGTAGTTCGGAATATTTCCGATACACCACAAACGCTTAAATTATTCCTGGATTTTACATACCAATGGCTGACAACACAGACTGCCCTTGAACAAGCTAAAAATGCACTTATTTCCTCAGTTTTAGAAAAGTAAAAAAGCTTTTGCTTCCGCAGCTAATGGACGGATAAGAGCTTCATATGTACATGATCAAGCTCTTTCAGGATATTGGGAAAATATTTTCGCTAGCTGCTCCCATATCCGTCTTTTTTTGAACACTGACGGGCAACGGCTCTGCCTGCTGCGGTATTACCCGAAAGCTAGTTAAAACTCCATCAGCCGTTTTTTCAGGCTGTATTGAGATGCAATCCCCGTTCTTAGTATTTTTTTCTTTCTCGCTATCTTTTTTTGTTCTTCCCGACGTCATGGGAGCCGTGTATTAAGGCAAGCTCTTTTCTGCCATGATTATCCCTCGCTCTGGATTTTAAGCTATATCCGCCATTTCCCTGCTTGAAAGTCGCAATAACCTGCGTTCCGGCGACCACATGCATGCCGGCAGATGACAAATGCCTTGGTTTGGCTTATCAGAGCCAGGGCTCTGGCCCGTTATATGTAAAATATTGTTATGGCTCCAGCCTGGCAACCATCGTTTCCAGCTCTGCAATGGTATAATTGCGGTTCGTTTTATACTTTGATTCCCTTTTGATCAGTAGATTCATATAATCCCAAAAGGCGTTCGTCATTTTGTTTTCGTTAATAGCAAAAATAAATGAAGGAGGCAGAGTTTTTCCAAATAATACCCCCAGATCCTCCCTGACATAGATCATGCTACCGTCCAGGTGATTATCACTCGTAAGATGTACATGGTAGTTATCGTAAGTCTTAAGAAGCCGGATAATATTTTGTAAGTGTTGGCGGTATTCCCCTGGAGTGTAAAACAACAGGCTTTCGTTCAGCATGTCGGAAAAGTTCACAATTACTTTTCCTGCTAATATATTTTCCGGGTCCGGGAGAGAGAGGACTTCGGTAAAACAGTTTTTTTGCAGTCCGGCAAGGAACTTTTTTATTCTATTTTGCTGATAGGACAGCAGGTGGTTGCTGCCGGGATTTTCTGTCCGGGCCAGGATGCTTTCCATAACACCGAGGGGCATAGTAACATTGGTAAGGATATCGGTCTTTATAATCGAGTCTTTCTTTTCATCTTCAAATTCTGACAGGAGCGACAGATAATCGTCATTGCTGTGAGGAGTGAATATGCGCATGAGCATGCGGCAACGGGACAGTAAATCGTTATATTCCTCGATTAATGCTTTGATTGTCATTTTATTTGTGAAAAGAAAGTTGGCTGCGTTTTTAGTGCCGCTCCCCACAGTCCCGGAAGATATGGCGGCAGTATCAGGGGCAATGAACAACGTTCTCCGGAATAAGCCGTCGCGGATTCTCGGGTAGTAATAGGGTTCTATACTGCCGGTCATGTAAAGTGGAACCCATTCTCTTATAGCAGAAAGCATCTCATCAAAACCACGATCTACTGTATGGATAATTTTTATTTTATTGCCGCGCTTGATGACCTGGTTAAGCATAGAGGACCATTTCAAGGTAAATTCACGGTTCCCGGTCAGCCATCCCATGTCTTCATCACTGTAAAGAAGCAGGGTTTGCGGATTCTTGCTTTGCAGCACTAAAGATAAAAAATAAGCACCGCATTTTGTTTGCCCTCCGTACAATAAAACACTTCAACTTCAGAAATGTTCTTGCGGTGTAGTTTGTCAAGATCAAAAGGTGCAGCCGGGTCTGGTTTTTTGAATTGAAAATGACTAACACCGTTTATTAACTTACCAATTGAGTCGGACCTGTCTGCATCTTCCTCCTCCCTGAGCCACTTATATATAAGTTCCTCAACAGTATTCATTTCTTGTAACTGAATCCATGAACTGTTTTTAATTGCTGCCCGCAGGGCAGCTTTTTGAAATTCAGCGGTACAGTTGCGGCCAAAATATTCGGCCATCGCCCGTATGTAATTCACGGCCTTGAGGCCCAATCTCTTTACCATCCGGCAGATGTCCGGCGACCGGGTTGCCTTCAGCATAGTATTTGGGACGGATGATGATACTGGAGTAGATTTACATATCGCCTCAGGTGACATAGCAGCCGGGGGCTACTGCTTTATTAGTGTGGCCGGTCCCGCGGGCACCAGTGAGCTGGATTTTTTGCGACAAACTGGAGATGTTTATCATTGGGGTTCCGAAGGTGTTAAATCTACGCCCATCAATGGCTTTGAAGTGTTAGAATACCAGGCGTCAAACATTCGAGGCGTCGGGGTGGAAATATTGTTACCTGAATACAGCCTTACGGTGTCTATATATAATTCACGTAACGGGAGAGCCTGGGAGTTTGAAAATGCCAGACGCATAGCCAGGTTGACTCTGGAAAGCATGGAGCGCAATGGCATCCTGGGTCAGACCGCGCCCCAGGCGAGGAAAGAAACTAAAACAGCGCCGGCTACAACATCCACAGCGGGCGCACCTGCGGCGGGAGTATCCGGAAAACCGCTGGCTGAGCCGGTCAAGGTTTCCGATACCATGAATATTGCAGGGGTTTATAACGGAGCGACGGTCCCTACCACATTCAGCCTCAGCAGCCCCCATCTGATAACCTACATATCGACCTATCACTGGAATAATGCCCGGGGAGTGCCTGGCACTATAGCCCTGCAGGGCAGCGATGGAAAAATATACGGACCCTGGCCGGTCAGCACGCTGCCGGGGCAGGGGGGAGTACCCAATGCATACTGGGTAGTAGAGCCAAATATCGTAGTACCCGCCGGTACTTATACAGTAATCGACTCAGACCCGGCCACCTGGTCCCAGAACCAGCAGTCCGGAGGCCGGGGAATGGGAGAAGTTCGCGCTACTCCTCATTTTGAAACTGCCGGCGGTTCAGTAAGCGATTTAAAGAAAGGCACTTCCGGAAGCAGGAAGCCGTCAGCCGCCGGGAGCCATAATGAGAGCCCGGCCGGAGTGGGTTCGGTAGGCAACATACCGGGTCCCTCCGATACAACTGAAGCCCTGGTCGGAGTGGCGGCGCCCGGTTTAATCGCCACAATTTTGGGCGCCATGGCCGGGTTGGGCGGCGGGGGCGGCGGCTTTACCCCGACTGCGGCCGCACCGCTGACTTCAACAACTGGAGGTCCGGCGCCGGGTGCTGGAGGAACACCTGGAACCGGTGCCAGGAGCAGCGCTCCAGTCCAGGAGACCGTAAAGTTGGGGAGAAGGCGGCCCGGAACTCAACCAGGCCCCGGAGCGGATAATTCGAGCATGAATACCGAAGCTCCGCAAGCTCAGAAAGAGGGCGGGGGCGAACCGGACATATTCATCGATACGATCGATATGTTTGAAGGGCCGGGGGCCACTACAACAGGGGCTCAAGGCGCACCGGCAGATAAAGGGCTGATTATAGATACCGCGGATGAGGCGGGCATATCTGGGCAGCCCGAATCCGGAATAATAATCGAAACTGCAGCGGAAGAGGCCGGGGTAATCAAACCGGACTACAGCCGGCGACCGGGGATACTGCAAGCCTGGGTGTTAAAAGCGGTGGAAATAAAAATGCTTTAGTCATTATGCTGTCATTATTGGCTATAGTGTTTGTAGCCGGAGCCGGGCTATACTGGTGGTTTTCCAGGGGCGAAGACCCCGGTAAGGCAGCCACAGCACCATCAGCCCGGAACAACGGGGCGGCAACCCCGGCTGCCTCACCGTCGAATTCGCCTTCAGCTGCGACGGCTGATCTGAGCCGGGCTTCCACCTACCTGTCGGAGCCAGGCCTCAATTGCACCTTTTTTGTCAATTATCCGGATGGAATGTCGGGGGTGGTGGAGCGCACCAGTGCCCGGGTGGTTCCCAATGAAACGGTGCGGGTGAGCGAGGTGGAAACCGGTGTTGAACGGGGCGAAGCCTTCGGCTTTGGTTTCCATTATGTGGAGCGTGCGGATGGTACCTATTATATTTTAGATGAAGCCCCCTTTGAGATATTCCCGCTTTTAAAGAATAATTTGAGTGTGGGGCAAACCTGGCACTACCAGGATGAGTTCGGCAAAATCACCTGGACAGTAGTGGATATGGGCGTGGACCTGGACCTGGGATTTGCCGTTTTTGAGGATTGTCTGCTGGTGAAGGAAGACAATCAGGCGGCGGGCTTTCAGTCCCTTACGTATTATGCGCCGGGGCTGGGCAGCGTACTGGTTAAGGACATCAGCGGGTCAGTTGACTATTACAAACTGACGGCCCTTACCCGGATAGACGCAACCCAGGCGGCTGCAGTTGTAAAACAGTGGTCTCCCAACTATGCGGAGATTAAGGATGATCGCAACCAGAGTTGATGGTGTCAAAGTAATTCGGTGTAGGGTGTCAGGAAACGGGTCTCTTGACACCATCGGGATGGACAATACCGCTCACCCCTCACCAACAAAGGAGGATTTGTAATGCCGGTTGCTTCAGGCCGGATGGAATTGTGGCGGCGCCTGGCATTGCTGTTTGGCGTTATTACCGGTTTGTCTTTGTTTTTCTATGTGGCGCCGGCCATGGTCAGCGTGACTGCAGTAGATTGGGCACAGGAGCAGGCAGATGAGTTAAGGTCAATTAGCGGGTATGTCAGTCAGGAAAAGCGAAGGTTGAATCAGCTGCCGCTGCTCGACTACATCAAAGAGAAAACCGGTGGTCAGTTGACAGCCGTTGATTCCAGTCAGTGGACGGAGTTTTTCACCCAGGTGCAATTGGCCAGCGGTGGTCAATATGAAGGGTCAGCCTATGGCAACCGGGTCAGTGATCAAGATAAGGATCCTTTCTGGAAGCCAAAATGGCCGGTGCAGGTCTTCTTCAAGCCTGACGAAATACCCTGGGCCGAATGGGGACTTGTTGCGATAGACGGGGATGAAGTTTATGTCAGTAACACGGCTGGCGGCAAAACCTCTTATTTGCTGTTGCGCTATGAGGATTACAGTACCAGCATATCGGCTATGTCCAAACCATACCGGGTAGCGCCGGACTGGCTTTATCACCCTTATCGCAGCCTGGGTACCGGTGTAATGGCTATGGGCTTGCTGCTCTACATATTTTTGCCCCGCCGCAAAAAACAGACGGATGACATTGCTTACTCTACTGGGAGTATACTGGCAGGTGATCTTGTCGCCTTGATCCTCCTGGTGCCCTTTTATGGGCTGCCTTTTTTAATCAACGGAGGGACAGTACAGGCAATTACAGGTATGTGGCCGATCAGCGCGGCGATGTGGTTCCTGGCCGGCTTCTGTATGATATTGCTGTTACTGGGAGCAATATACTCTGTTCAGCGTAATCATCAAGAGAGATGACGGCAAGATTTACACTAAAAGCGCCGAAGATGACGATACTGTTTTTAATTACTACCAAATAGGTGACAAAGTTCGGCATCATGGTGGGTTGAATTCAATTGAAAAATACGATAAATCCGGGGATGAAATTATCTTTTGTAACGCTTGCACTTATTTAAACGACATAAAGGATGACTTATGCATAAAGTGCAAGTGTCCATTGCTGAAATAGTAAAAGTGGCTTTGCAATCAAATGTTATCATTTATTAAATTTGACTACCATATTAAATTAGGTTATCATGCCGCTGACGCCAGCAGAAGGGCTAAAATTCAATTTTAAGGATACGAAAGCCGGGATTTAACCCGGCTTATTACTTCCCCTCCTGTTCGAAAAAACTCTGCAAATCGAAGCTAAGGTGAAAGGCGGCAAGGCGAACATAAATTATATGACATTCTCCTTGTTTAGAAGGATTTCTTGGTTACTTCAAGAACTATGAGTTGAGCTATGGCTCGAACCATCCGGGTGCCGGCGGAACTTTCTTCTAATGAACAAAAAGTAATTGGAGATGAAAACATGAAAGAACTAGTAATTGCAATGATGTTAGTTATCGGGTTTTGCCTGGTTTATTATTTTCTGAAAAACAGGATGTCCGGTAATTATTCTTCAGATTCAAACAGTAAGTTCCTTTGTGACAGCTGTGCCTATGACTATGATCGCGCCTGCCACAACAGGGAACGTCCTAACGTTAAGAGTTGTAATCAATATAAGAAACGTTATTAATTTAAATGTAACTGTACTCTGTTAAAAATGGGAAGCCGTCAGTTTTACAGCGTGAATGTAAACCTACCGGTAGATGTCCAAACAGGTCTTAAGCTAATTTTTTAATGAGCCTTGAAATAAACTTGACTTTTTAATATTATTGTGAACCTTTTTAATGTATACTTTGCTATTAATCAAGTTTCTCCCCTTTAGACGTTCTTCTAACCAGTCTTGATTAATTAATATTTAAATTAATAATGTAAATTTTTGCATATGCATGAAGTTCCCGGTTTGACCGGTTTTTTTAATGCTTAACTTGATTCAGGGCCAGGTTTTTAAGCCAGTTTCACGAAAAATTTTGTCAATAAAAAGAGGAACATCAATTTTCATCGTGAATTGTAAAAGAATAATATATTTCAAACTAAAGGAAGGTGTCTTAAAGATTATCAGAACAATGAATCTTAACGTTGATTGCATTCATTGAATTGACAGGAGTGACGAAAAATGAACAGGAACGTATTGATTATTATATGGTTAATAATGGTAACGTTGCTCTTAGCTGCAGCTTCTGGTTGCAGCAGTATTTTCGATCCCACCGGCAGCCGGAAACAGGATAGTGAACCGCTAAAGGTGGGGCTGGTTCTGGATGTCGGCGGCCGCGGCGACCTGGCATTTAATGATGCGGCCTATAATGGGTTGCAAAAAGTCCAGAAAGAATTCGGCACCCATGTTCAGGTGCAATGCGTGGAACCGCTGGAAGAAGCCGACAGGGAAAAGTTGCTCCGCTCCCTGGCTCAGGAAAAGTATGATCTTGTGCTGGGTATGGGACAATTTTTTACCAGTATAATGGAAGAGGTAGCCCTTGATTACCCTTTAACCAGATTTGTTTTAATTGATGCTTATATCGAAGGCCTCAAGTCAAACAACAATATCAGTTGCTTTACATTTAGAGAGCATGAAGGCGCTTTCCTGGCCGGTGCAGCTGCTGCCATGAAGACAAAAAGCGGGAAAATTGGTTTTATCGGCGGCATCCCTGCGCCCGCTATTGAAAGATTTGAAGCAGGTTATATAGCCGGGGCAAAGTATGTGAAACCGGATATAGTTGTGATTTCCAGCTATGTAGGAACAGGGCTGGAGGGCTTTCGCAGTCCGGAAAAAGCCGGAGAGCTGGCTGCCGGGCAGATGGATAGCGGCGCCGATGTCATTTACCACGCTGCAGGAAAATCGGGTAATGGTGTCAATGAAGTTGTCACTTCCCGGGGCAGGCTGGTTATCGGGGAAGATGTGGACCAGACTTTAACTCTACCTAAAGAGCAGCAGGTCTATGTCTTGACCAGCGTTATCAAGGGCGTGGGCAAAGCTGTTTATGACAGTGTCAACCTCCAGATGAAGGGTGAGTTGGCCGGTGGTTACTATGAGTACGGGCTGAAGGACGATGGCGTTTATTATGCCGAAAACAGTATTAACAAAGCCTTGCTGGCGGATTTGAAACCCCGTCTGGATAAGATTAAAACCGGTATTATCAGCGGGGAAATAAAAGTCCCCCCAAATAAACAGGAACTTCAAAAGTAAAAGTAAAGACAAGAAGTGGGCTGCCGGAGACTCATAAAAAAATTAAAAAGGATCTATTGTCATCATCAAAAATTGCAATTGAAAACTATTTAAGCATGCCGATTACGTTATGATTGCACATTCCAGGTGTTTGGAGTGTGCAGTTTTTATTGTACTATCAGGTGTGCTTTTGAGCACCGGCTAAATGCTGTCAAAACTTACCGGGTGTGTTTTGCAACATCGTTAAAAGGCATAAGACTAAAATGGATTTAAAGATCGAACCGCAAGAAACTGCATTCTACATTAAACTTAGATTACCCGATAACGGTGTCATTGTGATTAATGGTTATTTTTAATAATATCTGTAAAATGTTGCAGAAGGATCTTTCTGTTTATCCTTTTAAGATCACAATCTACAGCGAATATTGTTATATGCTATTATGCGGTATAATAGTGTTAAGGATGCAAAGCAACAAACAACTCAATTAATAAGTGGAAAAGAAGAGGGTAAAGATGTAATCTGTCGAGTAATAGAATCTATTGATCCAACAGGCCAATGTAGCAAGAATCGTGCCCTGGACAATCTTTAGTAATTGAAAAAAACCAGTAACAGATTCCCCGGTAATTATAATGCTTACATAATTAGAGGAGTATGGATTGAAACTTGAGCTTCAGGTGACTGCGGCAGAAGCAGGTCTCAGCATAGAACAATTTTTGAGAAATGTGCTCGGTTTTTCCCGGAGCATGATCCGAAGATTGAAACGCCTGTCCGGCGTGCTGTTAAACGGTCAGCCTGTTATTCTGAGCAGGCGCCTGCAGGATGGAGACAGGATAAGTATAGCATTGCGGTTTGATGAATTTACCAATGTGCTTCCCCAGCCCATACCCATTGCTTTTGTATTTGAAGACGGGCATATTCTGGTTGTAAATAAACCACCGGACATGCTTGTTCACCCTATAAAATACGAACAGGAAAATACGCTGGCCAATGCAGTTTTACATTACTACCTTGAAAAGGGTATAGAAGCAGCTTTTCGCCCGATATCACGATTGGACCGGAATACCTCCGGTTTGGTTGTTATAGCAAAACACGCTTATGCCGCCTTCCGGTTGGGGCAACAATTGTCCAACGGCGGGCTGCAGCGGGAATACTTCGCTGTAGTACATGGTTTGATTGCGCAGGAGCAGGGCTTAATTGACCTGCCCATAGCCCGGAGTGATGACAGCAGGGTAAAACGAAAGGTTTGTCCTGACGGCAAGAAGGCTTTAACATATTACACCGTACTTAAATATTTGACTGATGCAACATTTCTAAAGCTGCGCCTGGCAACGGGGCGCACCCATCAGATCAGGGTTCATCTGAGCCATATCGGGCATCCGCTGGTGGGGGACGCGCTCTATGGCGGGCGGGAGGAAGGGATTAGCAGGCAGGCTTTACATTGTTGCCGGATAAGCTTAACGCATCCGGTTACCGGCGAAGGATTGACATTAGAAGCTCCGTTACCCGGGGATATGCAAAAACTGATCAACTAAGATTAAGGAGACGGTTCATTGAATTCTTTTAAAGAATCTGCTCCCGCAAAACCAGCAACTGCTCTTTTATCCAGTTATTACCCTTTTCCATTCACACGTTTTTATTGTCCTGAACAGAATAATCACCTATGCTAAGATATTTTGTAAAAACAATACTGAACTTGGAGACGTTTTGTGTTAAAATCTTTGTAGACAAAATATTGATTACCCAAGAACGGACAAATATTGCTGAAATCATAACAGCTTGTTAAGTTGCCAATCTCCTGGCTGCGCCCTGTTGTTCAGCCCGGCTGCTTTTACTGCCCGGTTTCTCTAGACAGACAGTGTTTACCTGTCATAATTCCTTTAGAAATCAGCAGTATGATTGCGTTGAGGACTGAGAGGTTTTTTATATGAATCCGGAGCTTGTGAGGGAAGGAAGAAACAGGTATATCCTGAGACGCCGGGGAAACATGTGCGTCGAGGGTATAGTATACCTTAACCACCACCTTTTGCCCCTGGTAAGGGAAGATAAATCACTTCAGCAGCTGGCTAATGCAGCCTGTTTACCGGGTGTGGTGGGCAGGGTTTGCGGCATGCCGGACATTCATGAGGGTTTTGGCCTGCCCATCGGGGGAGTGATGGCAACAGCAGCTGACGGAGTGATCTCAGCCGGGGCGGTAGGAATGGACATTAACTGCGGTGTTCGCCTGCTGGCAACAGGGATCGTGGCTAAGGAACTGGATCTGCCTGTCTTGCGTGCCCTGATTAACAGGATTGAGGAGTATGTGCCCACCGGAGTAGGAAGAAGGGGCAAACATAAAGGTATCACCAGAAAAATTTTTGAAGAAGTAGTTCATACCGGCTCCCGGCGAATTGTCGAATACGGCTATGGCTGGCCGGATGACGTGGAGAAAACCGAGGAAGGGGGCTGCCTGTGCGGTGCTGATCTGGGAGCGGTCAGCAAGGAAGCCTGTAGTCGCGGTTCCCTTCAACTGGGCACACTGGGCGGAGGCAATCATTTTATTGAATTGCAGGTTGTCCAGGAAGTATATGACCAGGAAGAGGGGAAACGTTTTGGTTTATTCCCCGGTTTTCTGACCGTGATGATTCATACCGGTAGCCGGGGTTTCGGACACCAGATTTGTAAGGATTTCAGTAAAAGCTTGCTTCCGGCAGCCCGCAAATATGGCATAGAAGTGCCTGACCGGGGGCTGGCCTGTGCGCCTGTCGAATCCAGGGAGGGATTGGAATACTACGCTGCTATGGCCTGCGCGGTCAACTTTGCTTTCGCCAACCGGCAGTTAATTACCCATGACGTCCGCTGTGCTTTTGGCGATGTTCTTCAGCGCAACCCGGCGGACCTGGGCCTGCAGTTGGTTTATGACGTGGCTCATAATATTGCCAAATGGGAGACGCACAAAGGGCAAAAGGTACTGGTGCATCGTAAGGGAGCAACCCGGGCCCTGCCACCCGGCCACTGGGGCAACCCGCCTTTATACCGGGGAACAGGCCACCCGGTCCTTGTTCCCGGGAGCATGGGCACGGCGTCATATGTTTTAACAGGTACCGAGAAAGCGGCCGAATCCTTTTATTCAGCCAATCATGGTGCTGGCAGGACGCTTTCCAGGACGGCTGCAATAAAAAGTATATCCAGAGAGCAGTTTGAACAAAGCATGGACGGAGTGATTTATAACAGCAGGAACTATAAGGATCTTTTAGACGAAGCCCCCGGCGCCTACAAGAATATTGACCAGGTAGTGAATGTCCTGACTGAAATAGGTTTTACAAATCCGGTAGCAAGGCTGCTGCCGTTGGCGGTGATTAAAGGCAAGGATTAGGACGTATTTAGCCTGAGGGGTGTATTCCTGGAGACGCGGGGTAGGTTGCTTCTATTATAGACTCTTTTACTAAATAGTAATATGAGTTATAATTATATATAGTTAAATGACTTTAAAACCCGAAACATTACTTGTAAAGTAAGTTATATAGACAATGAAACCATATTAAGGGAAAGGAAAAGATTTGCATAATGGAATTAAATCAATGTATCAACTTTTTATTGACAAAGACTCATCAAATTGTCCTCAATTATTTTAGAGCCAAACTTCAAAAGTTCGGTGTTACACCGGTACAATATGCCATATTAAGCTGTCTCTGGATTAAGAATGAGCGGACGGCTACTCAAATCGCCCAGAAACTGAGTCTCGATGGTTCAACTATTACAGGAATTCTTGATCGAATGGCAAATAAAGACCTGATCAAGAGGGAGCCGGATCCAAATGATCGCAGGGCCATCAGGGTTGTTTTAACTGATAAAGGAATTCAACTCCGGGAGCCAATTGAGGAAACGATTAAAGTATCAAACCAATCTGTCTTAGATATACTTTCCAAAGATGAGCAGGAGCAATTTGTTAATTATTTGGAAAGAATAATCAATGGTGTTAATAAACTGTAATCCACCTGGCTTTTACATTGCGAGTTTTTATAATAAGCCTTGCTAAGTAGAAGTTTATTGATAGAAGTGGCGGAACATATCCTGATAATATATACTCATCAGGCGTAGAGTCCTTTACCATGCTGTACTGAAAGCGTTTTTAAAGGTTTTTAAGAAATTCAGTATTAGATTGATTTATATGGAATGGATTATTAAACAAGAACCTGGCATTGAATTGATATAGCAGGAAATCTGGAAGGTAGTTTTCCGATATTTTCCACAAGAAAAAGTTATTCCCCCCATAAGAATTGGGGGGTTATCATTTTGTGGCATATAAGCTTTTTAATGCCAAGGAAAATTATGGTATATTTAGTCCCTCACGTGATCTTGAAAAAATTAAACAACTGCTCAACAATATCTATGGGTGTATACCGGCGGCCTTCAAATGAAAACCGGTCTTAAAATACCGGGAATTGTGCCATAAGCCAGAGTTTGCTCAATCCTTTGCCCTGGTGGAGGAAAGGGCCCGGTTGGCTTTTTATCCTGTTCCAGCGGGTCTGAAAATACCGCTGGAATATGCTAAGTATTTAAAATGGTTTGATAGCTGGATGTTTTATTAACGGTCCATTTGATGCATTTTGCTAAACCCGGGCTTGCATTTTATTGATTCCTTTAATCAATCCGGATTGAACTTTTTATGAATTGCCTTGTTCTTTCTTGACTGCTGCAGGAACAACAAATATAATTGTCATAACAACTATTATCATGATTGGAAGAAAAGATGGATTTCAGTCTGGATGAATCGATTGGTTTCATATTAAACAGGACCAATACAAAGTTAAAGAATGAATTTCACCAGCGTCTGAAGACTTATAATGTCACACCCGAACAGTGGGGTGTTTTGAACCGTTTATGGGAAAGAGACGGTGTTTCTCCAAAGGAATTGTCTGTCTCTATCTTTAAAGATTTGCCCAACACGGTAAGGATTTTGGAAAAGTTGTGCCGGAAAGGCCTTATTGTGCGCAAGACCAACCCGCTGGATAAAAGGGCCCAATTAATCTACATAACGAACGAGGGTATGGAACTAAAAGGAAAGCTGATACCTATAGCAAAAGGTATCCTGGAAAAGGCCCTGGATGGTATCGGACCTGAAAAAATCAGGGAACTAAAAGATATGCTGAATAGAATATATTACAATATGGAATAATTCTGGCATCTTCTCGTTTGGACCTCAAATTCTAAATGGAATGATGATTTATGAGAATGAAAGACAACCAAAGGATACAGAATTATTTAAGCTCCATTTGTATGCAAATACTGCACAAAGACAAGATTAAGAATAAACTGGAACACTGTTTGAATGAAATCATTGAAAATCAAATATCCAGGGGAATACCTGAGGAGGAGGCTATTGACAGCGCCATAGGGCAATTGGGCGATCCCCTGCAACTGGGAAAAAATTTGCGCTGGCTGGAGTGCTTATTCACTGTGGATTAATTCTGGGGGTGCGTAATATGGCTAAATTAGGAGTTAAAGGCAGACAGTGGTTAAAAGGTTTTCACCTTTTTTTTGTATGTGCCTGGGTCGGTACAGGCCTCTCGATGATGTTAATCGGCCTTCTCAAGGGCCACGTGCCCAATGGGGATGAGCTATACGCTTTTAACGCGGCCATCAAGCTGCTGGACGATTTCATTATTATTCCGGCGGCCATGGGTTCTTTGATTACCGGGATCCTGCTATGCTGGCTGACCAATTGGGGTTTTTTTAAATTCAACTGGATCATCTTTAAATTGATCTCTACTATTGCACAAATTCTCTTCGGCACCTTCTTTTTAGGTCCCTGGACCAATGGAGCTACGGCCATAGCCGGGGCAGAACGCGTTCTGGCGCTTCAAAATACAGCATACCTTTATTTCAGGCAAATGAGTAACTATTTAGGCGCTGTCCAAATCATGCTGCTCATTGCTGTCATTTTTATTTCAGTGCTGAAGCCGTGGGGTAAAAGAACAAAACACTCCGCTGCTTAAAAGATGAGCTACATAAACTTTAAAATAAACCGACAAAGATTTCAGGAAATTCTGTTGTTGGTGTAAATTAAATAGTTTTTTATTTGAAGGGGTTGCTGTTTTATGGCAACCCCTTTTTCGCTGGTGCTTTTAAATACTTTCAGGAAAACTGCTAACAAAAAGACCTTTCCGTATTAGTTTGTTCGAAGCAAAACCCTACCAGCCTTCATACCTCACCAGTTCCGGAAGGGGCTTGCGTTTTTTGGGAACCGCTGTGTCGGCTGGATAACCCAGAGGGGTAAAGGCGACAGGTTCCACATCATCCGGCAGGCCCAGGACCTCCCGGGCAGCTATGGGATCGAAAGCGGCAATCCAGCAGGTTCCGAGGCCCAGCTCTGTTGCTGCCAGGATCAGGTGGTCCATGGCAATGGTGGCGTCCACTTCCCCATAGCACTTGCCGTCTTTCCTCGTCCAGGCCTGTTCCGGGGTAAAGCAGGCGCAGATTACCAGCGGCGCCTCCGTAAAGAAAGCCCTGCCGTAAATCCTGCTCAACTCATTCTTTCTGCCTTCGGTCCGGACGACAATAAAACTGATAGGCTGGCGGTTTGCAGCAGTGGGCGCGAGGCGGGCCGCTTCCAGGATCATTTCCAGTTTTTCTTTTTCAACGGGGTCGGGTTTGTAGGAGCGCACGCTGTACCTTTTTTTAATCAACTCAAGAAATGACATATTCTGAATACCTCCTTTAATAATGAATTTGATCATTTCATCAGGTGTTTTTATAATAAGATAATATTTACTATAATTTGAACTTCATGCCGGGGGCAAGAGCAAACCTATTACAAATCGGATGGCTATATTTACCTTTTTAATGAATATAAAGTACATAATAGTGAAATTAGTGAAAAGTTATGGACTTGCTTTCTTCTGCGTGTATAATTAAAACAGTTGATTAACTGTTTCTTCCGAAGCTTGAAAAAGTCCTGCCTAATCACGTAACAAGTAGAAATGCCAGGAAGGCCGCAGGTCGGAGATAGAGCATTAAATAATACTTTGTACATAGCTTATGACCATGGTTGTTGATGCCTTCCAGGGGCTGCCCGCCCACAATCCGGGCTGAAATCCGGAGGGCATATTTTATTGGGAAATGTGGTGGTTAACGAATGGGTATTAATGAACCGGCTGAGTTTCCAACCGGTAATGATCGCAGCTCTGCAGTGCGACACCCGGGGGCCATTCTAACTGTAAGCGGTTTAACAAAGAAATTTAAAGGACTCGTGGCGGTGGACAATTTCTGTATGGAACTCCACCCCGGTGAGATTGTCGGCCTCATTGGTCCCAACGGCGCTGGCAAAACCACTGTTTTTAACTTATTGACCGGAGTGCTCCCGCCTACAGAAGGCAGGATTATGCTCCGGGATCAGAATTTAACCAGACTTAGCCCCGATAGAATAACCAGATTGGGAATTGCCCGCACTTTTCAAAACATCCGCCTTTTTCCCAACCTGACCGTTCTGCAAAACTTGCTGATTGCAGTACAAATACACAAAAATAGTGGTTTTTTGTCCACTGTTTTCAGTTTCCCGGGGTTTATCCGGGAGGAAAAAGAACTTGCAGCCAGGGCTTTAGTTTATCTTGAAGCCCTTGGCATTGCTCATTACAGGGATCAGGAAGCGAAAAACTTGCCTTACGGCGCCCAGCGCAAGCTTGAAGTTGCCCGGGCCCTGGCTGCAGGTCCTGCCGTGCTGCTGCTGGACGAGCCTGCAGCGGGCATGAACCCGCAGGAAACACTGGAACTAATGCACACTATCCGGCGAATTAAGGATGAGTTTAACCTTGCCATAATCCTCATTGAACATGACATGAACGTGGTTATGAATCTGTGTCACCGGCTTCTGGTTTTGAGCTACGGTAAAACCATAGCAGAGGGCACTCCCGCAGAAATCAAAAACAATCCCACTGTCATCAACGCTTATCTGGGGAGGTCCGCAGTTAATGCTTGAGTTGAACGGTGTTGATATTTACTACGGAAACATTAAAGCAGTTAAGGAGATTTCCCTGAAAGTAGAAGAGGGGGAGCTTGTAGCTCTGCTGGGGGCAAACGGGGCCGGTAAGACCACCACTTTGAGGGCAATTTCGGGAACAATTCGCCCCAGAAGCGGTACGATTGTCTTTAAAGGGCTGGACCTTTCAAAAGTAAGCGCTCACAATGTTGTGGGAACCGGCATTGCCCACTGTCCCGAAGGGCGCCAGGTGTTTTCCCGTCTCAGCGTCCTGGAAAACCTGATGCTGGGGGCTTTTCTGCGCAGGGACAAAAAGGAGATTAACCGTGACCTGGAATGGATCTACACGCTGTTTCCGATTCTTGCCGAAAGAAAGAAGCAGTCCGCCGGCACCCTTTCCGGCGGCGAGCAGCAGATGCTGGCCATCGGCCGGGCACTGATGTCCAGGCCTTCACTGATTCTTTTTGATGAACCATCGCTGGGACTGGCCCCGCTCTTCGTGGAAAAAATATTCGAAGTCATCCGGTATTTAAAGGGGGAAGGCAAAACGATCCTTCTCGTAGAGCAAAACGCCTATCACGCCCTGGAAGTGGCCGACCGGGGATATGTCCTGGAAACAGGCTCCATCAAGCTATCGGGTACCGCCGGAGAACTTCTTGCAAATGATGATGTAAAAAAAGCCTACCTGGGAGGTTAATCTATGAGTGGTACTTACATAATCCAAAACCTGTTGGACGGGATCAGTCTCGGAAGTATTTACGCCCTGGTTGCCATAGGCTTTTCCATGACCTACAGCATTCTGCGGCTGATCAATTTTGCCCACGGCGACATCTTGATGATCGGTGCCTACTGCGCGGTATTTATTATGGTAGCTTCACATTTACCCCTGTGGGCCGGTTTGCTGGGCGCCATGCTTTTTGCAGCCCTCATCGGCATGATGGTGGAAAGGGTGGCCTTCAGGCCTTTGCGGGGCGCCAATGAGGAAGCCATGTTGCTTACTTCCCTGGCTGTATCCATATTTATTGAAAACCTGGGCATTATGACTGTTTCTGCCCAGCCCCGCAAATTTGAAACCACCCAGGCGCTCTCCTTTATGCACCAAATCGGTGAAATATCCGTCAGCAACATGACCTTATTGATCTTTTTCCTGACAGTCTTTTTGATCCTGCTCTTGACTTTATTTGTGACCCGGACCAGGCTGGGCGTGGCCATGCGGGCCTGTTCGGAAAACCTGGTAGCCGCCCGCCTGATGGGGATTGATATTAACAAGGTGGTTGCCTGCGCCTTTGCCATCGGCTCCGGTATGGCTGCCGTGGCCGGCGTTATGCTGGGGGCCCAGTATGGCAGGATTGACCCTCTGATGGGTTTTATACCCGGTCTTAAAGCTTTTGTGGCTGCGGTTATCGGAGGCATCGGGAGTATTCCCGGAGCTGCCCTGGGCGGGTATGTGCTGGGCCTGTCGGAAATTCTACTTGTTGCGCTGCTGCCGCCCATGTACTCCGGTTATAGAGACGCCTTTGTCTTTTTTATTCTAATCATTGTCCTCCTGATCAGGCCTGCCGGTCTTCTCGGCATCCTGGAAGGGAGGAAGGTATAATGGAGCGCCGGGATAAAATTTATACTCTAATAGCTCTGGTTGGATTATTCCTGCTTCTGGGTGTCCTCAATGTTTTCCTTTCGGACTATCATATGCGCATTGTTAACCTCATCGGCATTAATATCGCCCTGGTGGTAAGTCTGAATCTCACAAACGGTTTTTGCGGGGTATTTTCCCTGGGGCACGCTGGATTTATGGCTGTGGGTGCCTATGTTGCGGCTATTCTGGCCCTGCCACTGGAAAAGAAAGCAGCGGTGCTGCCGCAGTTGCCCGCCTGGCTGGGCAGCGTAGAAATCAGCTTTTTCCCGGCCTTGCTGGCCGGCGGGCTGGCTGCTTCCCTGTGCGCCCTGATCCTGGGTTATCCCGTGCTGCGTCTCCGGGGCCATTACCTTGCCGTTGCTACTCTGGGATTCCTGGTTATAGTGCAGGTGTTTATTACCCAGTTGAATACCATTACGAGGGGAGCCAGGGGGATCAACGGACTGCTTCCCAGCACCAATGTGTGGTGGGTCTGGGGAACCGCCGTGTTCACCATCTATATTGTGTGGCGAATAGTTCACTCGTCGTACGGGCGGGGAATGCTGGCTATCCGGGAAGACGACCTGGCCGCGGAAACACTGGGCGTGAATTTAACCTTCCACAAACTGACCGCCTTTTGTACCGGAGCATTTTTTGCTGGTGTCGGAGGCGCGTTGTGGGGACATCTAATTACGGTTGTTACACCGCTTTCCTTCTCCTATGACAGGACCTTCAATCTGGTTGTTATGTCGGTGGTGGGCGGTATGAGCAGCATCTCGGGGGGAGTGCTCGGCGCTGCGCTGATGACCATTGTTCCGGAGGCGCTGCGAAATCTGGAGGTGGGGATGACGGTCTTCGGCCTGTCGCTGCCTCCCTTGTACGGCTTGAGTCAGATTATTATGGCCGTGACGTTGATCCTGATTATTTTTTTCCGCCCCCGGGGACTTGCCGGCACCTGGGAGTTTTCCTGGAAACGGTTCAGGAAGGATAAGCCTTTACCCGGGACAACCCCGGATAGTTGATGAAAGGCGAAACTATTTCACCTCGGGGGGTGATAAAAAGAGTGAGTCAGCGGTGTTAGGATCTGGTTGAAGAGAATTTAAAAAAAAGGAGGCAGATTTATGAAAAAACTATGGGTACTGTTTGTGGTCGTATTAATGACCCTTTGCCTGGCGGGATGCGGGGGCGGAGAGAGTAAAGCGCCGGATACCAAGACGGCCGATGGTGAGACCATTAAAGTCGGCGCCATCTACAACATTACCGGCGCCCAGTCTTCCCTTGACGCCCCTTCACTGAACGGGTTCAAGCTGGCCGCGAAGGAAATCAATGAGGCCGGTGGAATTGACGGCAAGCAGATTGAAGTCATCAGCATGGATGGCAAAACGGACCAGACCGCTGCCACCAACGCCGCTTCCAAATTGGTTGACGTGGACAAGGTTGTGGCCATTGCGGGCTTCAGCGATTCAAACTACGCCCTGGCTGCAGGCCCCATCGCCCAAAATGCGGGTGTTCCCTTTGTAACCTCCGGCGCCACCCTGCCCAGCCTGCCGGAGCAGGTAGGCGACTATTTCTTCCTGGCGCCTTTCGGTGACGACGCCCAGGCCTATGTGGCAGCTGAATACGCCGCAAAAGACCTGAATACGAAAACAGCCTATGTATTGAAAGATACTGCCATGGATTTCACCATGAACCTGGCGGCCTTCTTCGTGGAGCGTTTTAAAGAGCTCAATGGTGACGGCGCCATCCTTCTGGAAGATACCTTTAAAACCGGCGACCAGGATTATTCAGCCCAGATTAACCGCCTGAAGGCCATGGCCACTGCTCCGGACCTGCTCTTTATCTCTTCGGGTCCCTCGGATTGTGGTCTCATCGTGAAGCAGCTCAGGGCAGCCGGCGTTAACACGCCCGTCATCAGCGGCGACGGTTTTGATACCCCGCTGTTGATTGAGCTTGGCGGAGAAGGCGCCAATGTGGAAACGTATTTTTCCACCCACACCAGCCTGACCCGGGACAGCGAGAAGGTTAAGAATTTTGTTGAATCCTACAAGACGGAATACGGCACAGATCCTGAAAACGCCTTTACGGCGCTGGGTTACGATACCATGTATCTTATTGCCGATGCCATCAAGCGGGCCGGAAATACCGATCCGAAAGCTATCCGGGATGCCCTTGCCGCAACCCAGAACTTTGAAGCAGTGACAGGCACTATATCCTACGAACCCGGCAAGCGTGTACCCAAAAAGTCCGTTGCCGTCCTGAAAGTGGAAAACGGTGAGTTTGTTTTCATGAAGGAGATTACTCCTTAAAGGTGGTTGATCTTTAATCCGGTTTTTTTCTGTGACTTGCTGCGCCGGCAGAATGAAAAACCAGGCTGCAGGTGCGTTTTAACGTGAACCGGTCTACTGCGGAAACCTGTGTGATTGATTGTTTGTATGATTGAATATAACGTTTCATTTACTTAACAACCTGGATCAGGGTGGGCGAAAGCCCACCTGATTAGGATTATTACAGAAAGAAAAATAATTTGCCTGGAGGATTATTATGAGCATATTAAGCAAAATGACAGGCAACCAATACATTAATGGAAAAAATTTTGACAAGGCAATTCTTGCCGTCGGGTCCTGTGAAAACCACGGTTTTCACCTGCCCTATGGGACCGATACATTTGTTTCGGCGATGCTTTCGGAAAAGGTGGCTGAAGAGGTAGAAGGCCTTCTGGTGCTGCCGCCGGTCAATGTCGGGATGAGCCAGCATTATGCCCATTTTCCCTTTACCCTGAGCCTCCAACCGGAGACGCTGATAGCCGTACTCAAGGACATCATGCGCTGTGTGGTCAAAAACGGCATTAAAAAAATTTTTATTATGAACGGCCATGATGGAAATATCGCTCCCATTGAAATTGCCGCCAGAAGCATCAAGCTGGAGTTTCCCGAGGTACGAATAGCATCCCTGGACGCCTGGTGGGTTACCGCCGGAAACCTTCTGCCACCCGGTACTTTCGAAGTCTGGAACGGGCTTGGCCACGCAGGAGAAGGTGAAACATCCATTGGGCTGGCCCTGTTCCCCGAATTGATTGAAATGGAGCATGCCCGGGGTGTTGTGCCCAACCTGCCGGAACATGTAGAAATTAAGTGGAATTTTGCTGAATTGACCAATACAGGGGCAACCGGCGACCCATCCAAAGCAACCGCCGAAAAAGGCGCTAAGATGGTGGATGTTCTCCTCAAAGCAGTGGTTCAATTCATCAAGGATATGGACGCAAGGGACTGGAATTACTCGTCCGAACAATCCGCCCTGTAGAATTGTTTCAAAAGGCCGTTTTACAAGCCACCATCCGGTGGCTTTTCGTTTTTCGTGCGCCCGGCAGGGAGAAGTTTGTAATACCCCGGCTGACGGGTGCGGACCATTTCTATTAAGTTTTAATATAGTGAAAACAAGTGGCAATCAAACCGGACTACAGTCTGTAACACTGGCGTGCAGGCTGAAACAGGCTGGGATTCTGTGGCGGGTTCAGCGGTCTTTGCCTTTTAAGGACATTTAGATATTTAAATTATATTTATTGTTCAGGAACTTCTCATTTGCTCTGGATACCGGGTAGAAATAAGATATAATGATTTTTAAAACCAGACAACACTTTAATTAAAAGATGCTGGAAAGGCTGAGTATTGGCTTATTGATCCTATAGTTGTTTATCCCGACAATTTTCCAGGCAAAAACCGATTATCATGTACACTAGCCATAAGTTGCAGTATAATTGTTTTATTATAATCTGATAAGAATACAGGGCACGTCTTTGAGCCTGGCTTAAACTGAAACTGCTCTGCATTATAAATGATTCAGGAGGTTCTTTAACGAGTTATGGCAGAAAAAAAATTACCCTTTTCCAAGGAGCAACTGGTTCAGATTATTGAACAATACCCCACTCCTTTTCATATTTACGACGAGAAGGCTATCCGGGCAAATGCCCGGGATTTGCTGAGGGCTTTCTCCTGGGCGCCGGGGTTCAAGGAATACTTCGCGGTAAAAGCGACACCCAACCCTCATATATTAAAAATGCTGCACGAAGAGGGGTTCGGGGCTGATTGCAGTTCCCTGGCGGAATTGATCCTAGCCGAGCGGACCGGTATTAAAGGTGAGGAAATTATGTTCACCTCCAACGATACCCCGGCGGAGGAATTTAAACTGGCCAGGGAACTGGGGGCTGTGATAAATCTGGATGACATCAGCCATATCGAGTACCTGGAAAGACATGCCGGACTTCCCGAAATGCTATCCTTCCGGTATAACCCCGGGCCCCTGCGTAAGGGCGGTAATGCTATTATCGGTACTCCGGAAAATGCCAAATATGGCCTGACCCGGAAGCAGCTTCTGGAAGCCCTGGCAATTGTGCGGGAAAGGGGTGTGAAGCGGTTCGGCCTGCACACAATGGTTATCTCCAATGAACTGGACCCGGAATACTTTATTGAAACGGCCAGGATGATGTTTGAGCTGGCTCTGGAAGTTTACAGCACCCTTAATATCCGCGTTGATCTGATCAACCTCGGCGGCGGCATCGGCATCCCCTACCGTCCCGAAGAAGAGGCTGTGGATTTAGCTTTTCTGGGCAGGGGTATTCGCCGTTCTTATGAGGAAAAGATCGTTGCCGGCGGATTGCACCCGGTCAAGCTGGCTATGGAAAGCGGGCGGATGATTACCGGACCCTATGGTTACCTGGTAGCGACAGTTTTGCACAGGAAGGAAACGTACAAAAGCTATGTCGGTCTGGACGCCTGTATGTCTGATTTAATGCGCCCGGGAATGTACGGAGCTTATCACCACATCACTGTAGCCGGTAAAGAAGAATGGCCGCACAGCTGCCTGTACGATGTTACCGGTTCCCTTTGCGAGAACAACGACAAGTTTGCCGTTGATCGAAAGCTGCCGGAAATCCATACCGGGGACATCCTGGTTATTCATGATACCGGCGCGCACGGGCATGCCATGGGCTTCAATTACAACGGAAAGCTGCGACCGGCCGAACTGCTGCTGAAGCCGGACGGCAAGGTCGAAATGATTCGCCGGGCAGAAACTATTGAGGACTATTTTGCCACCCTGGATTTTTCGAAACTATAACGCCTCCAGGATTAACCCGTGGTCAGCGCAAAGCCGGTGGTCTCCCTATTCAAAATAATTTTGTTATATCTTTACACAATTATTTCCTTGGGTATTATTTCCTGTCCGCATCAAGTTCTGCAAAACGTGCCGGGATTCTTTCTAAAAGGCAGGAGAATGGTCCAACGGTATGGAATAGTAGGAGGATAGTACAGTAATCAAATAATAATAGTAGACATAAATTTGCATTTTGTTGGAGGCGAACAAAACATGGATATCTTTTCTGCTATCGGTAATACGCCACTTGTTCAATTAAAGACTCTGACCAACGGGACAAAGGCGAAGATTTTTGGAAAATTGGAAGGATCCAACCCCGGAGGTTCAATTAAGGACCGGCCTGCTTATTACATGATAAAAAAGGCGGAAGAGTCCGGAGTGCTCACCAGGGGCAAGACTATTCTGGAGGCTACTTCAGGCAATACAGGTATTGCCATAGCGATGATTGGGGCGGCCAGGGGCTATCCGGTCAAGCTCGTTATTCCCGGATGTGTCAGTTCCGAGAGAAGCCGCATCCTGGAGGCCTATGGAGCGGAGGTAATCCTGACGCCTGCCAATGAGGGCACCGACGGTTCAATCCGGGAGGCCGCCCGGATCATACAGGAGGAACCCGATAAATATTTCATGCCCAATCAGTTCACGAACGAAAACAATTCCCTGGCACATTATGAGTCGACGGGACCGGAAATATTTTCTCAAACCCGCGGGGAGATTGATGTGCTTGTAGCCGGGATGGGAACCACGGGAACGCTGATGGGAATAGGCATGTATTTAAAAGAGAAAAAACCGCAAGTTAAAATTGTCGGTGTGGAACCAATGAAGGGACACGCCATTCAGGGTCTAAAAAACATGGAAGAGGCCATAGTTCCCAAAATCTATCATCCCGAACTGCTTGACGAGAAGATTAATGTGGAGGATGACGAGGCTTTTGAAATGGCGAGGCTGCTGGCTACGAAGGAAGGAATTTTTGCGGGTATGTCCAGCGGCGCGGCTTTGGCCGGGGCCTTGCGGATAGCTAAGACGATGGATTCAGGCAATATTGTGGTAATTATGCCCGACCGCGGCGACCGCTACCTGAGCACCACCTTGTTCCGTTCCATCTGTGCAAAATGCTCGCCCTAAGATCTTTGAAATGTATCTTTTTAACTCTAAGCTATATACTATGTTTATACCCGGCGGCTGACTTGCAAGGCCGCCTGATTTTTTGGAGGAAGGCAAGGAATCAAGATTATGGATACAGCAAAAGTAGGGACCGGGCGAACCGGCCTGGGTACGTTCCTGGTCCTGTTTGCGACTGTTTGTATGAGTACGGAGGCCGTCGCGGCCAAGATTGCCTACGAGGGCGGAGCTACGGTGATGATTGTCCTTACGCTGAGGTACATTCTGGCAGCTGTTGTGTTCTGGCTGTTAATCCGGTTGGGCCGCTATGACTACAGGCTTTCCCGGAAGCAGTTGTTGTCTGTGCTGGCCCTTTCCCTGGGAACTCAAACACTTACCGTACTGGCTTTGTTTGAGGCCTTTCGCTTTATTCCGGCCGGCATGGCCATCCTGTTTCTTTACCTTTACCCAGTTCTTGTTACGATCCTGGCTGTTTTCTTTTTAAAGGAACCCCTAACCCTGCAAAAGGGGCTGGCGCTGATAATCACCTTAGCCGGCTGCGTCATTATTCTGGGTCAGCCGGTCAGCAATCTGGACCTGCGCGGTGTGTTGCTCTCCCTGGCTGCAGCTGTCACCAACTCAGTCTTTCTGATTGGGACCGCCCGGTTGTTGAACAGCATTCAGACGCCGGTTTACAACGCCTATGTTTCTACCGTTGTGGCGCTGGCAACGGGTTTGCTGGCCCTGTCCCGGGGCCAGGCAAGCCTTGATTTTAACCGGGACGCCTGGCTGGCCATCATTGCTCTTGCTATTTTTGCCACCGTCCTGGCCATGGCGGCCTTTTTCAGGGGGATTAAGGAAATAGGCGCCTCCCGGGCGGCCATTATCAGTACCTTCGAGCCGGCAGCAACAGCCATTCTTGCTTTTCTAGTCCTGGGGGAGGTCCTGACAATCTGGCAGATAGCCGGAGGGGTTATAGTATTAAGCGGCGTCCTGGTACTGAGGATGCCGCAGGGCAGGTTTTCCTGATTCCCCCGGGACTGGGAGACATTGTCCCGGTGTAGAGTTTTTTGATCAAAGCAACGCCAGGAGCAACCAGAGATGGCGGTGGTGCAGTGAATCAATGAAAAAAGCATTGAACAGGAGGGCAATCAGGGCGGCTTTAATCCAGAGGTTGTCTGTATGCCTGGCCTTTCCATAGCAACTGGTGAATATGATGAAATTTATTTCTTGCGATGGGGAATAATTCCATAGAGTATTTGATTTATAACCAGTTGCTCTACCCGTTAGGTGTAGTATGCTGTATAATTAGGTCGTTGCAGGTAATTGTTCTCAAAACGGCAGAATTCAAGAAAACAGGAGTGAATATGCTTGAAGACGCTGGGTTTATGTATTGGTGCTTCGAATATAAGTATGGTTTTACTGGAACAGGGGGCGAACGGGCAGATTCGCATCCTTGACACTAAAACCAGGCCCCACGAGGGGAATCCCCGCAGGACAATTGCCGGCCTTGTGGACGGTAAATTGCTCAAGGATATCCATCGTCTGGCGGTAACGGGGAGAAAGCTGCGGAGCAAATTGAACGCTTCTTCCCTTTCCGAGCCGGAAGCTGTTGAGCATGCCTACCGCTACCTGCGCGATTCCGGAAACGAAGCCGACATGATTATCAGCGTCGGTGGGGAAACGTTTATAGCTTATAAATTGGATCACAAAGGCAGGATTAGCGGTGTCTATACAGGTAATAAATGCGCTTCCGGCACAGGGGAGTTCTTTTTACAGCAGATCAAGAGGATGGATTTAACTGTGGATGAAGCTGTTTCTACTGCTGATCTGGATAATCCTTACAAGGTGGCCGGCAGGTGTTCTGTTTTCTGCAAAAGCGACTGCACCCATGCACTGAACAAAGGTGCCCCGAAAGAGCAGGTCGTGGCGGGGCTTTGTGAAATGATGGCGGTCAAAGTTTGCGAGCTGTTGAAAAAAACAGAGTACAATAAGGTGATGATAGTGGGCGGGGCCTCGGCCAATAAGCCCATGATCCATTTTTTAAAGAGAGAGATTCCCGGCCTGGTTGTACCGGAGCAGGCGAGTTGCTTTGAGGCCATGGGAGCCGCCCTGTGGGCTCTGGAGAGGGAAACCCTGCCAATCCACAGCCTGGAGGAGCTTTTTAAAGGAGGGGGAAGTTTTTTTAAAACCCTGCCTCCCCTGAAAGATTATCTGTCCCGGGTCACCTTCAAGGAAAACGTACGTCAGGAGCCAAAGGAAGGGGATAGCTGTATCCTGGGTTTGGACGTGGGTTCGACGACGACAAAAGCTGTTGTCCTGAGAACCAGTGACAATGCGATTCTTGCCAGCTGTTATCTGCGCACCAACGGCGACCCGATCCAGGCTTCCAGGAACTGTTACCGGGAGATCCACCGGCAGTTGGAAGCAAGTAGGGTGAATATTGAAATCACAGGGCTGGGGGTTACGGGCTCGGGCAGGCAAATTGCCGGACTCCACGCCCTCACCCCTGCCGTGATCAACGAAATTATAGCCCACGCCACGGCAGCTGTTTATTTTGACCCGGAGGTTGAAACCATCTTTGAAATCGGCGGGCAGGATGCCAAGTATACATACATCACCAGCCGGGTTGCATCGGATTATGCCATGAACGAAGCCTGCTCCGCAGGAACGGGGTCTTTTTTAGAGGAGGCGGCCAGAGAATCCCTTGACATCGCTACCGGGAAAATCGGGGATATTGCTTTGAAAAGCTCCAGACCGCTGAACTTCAGCGACCAGTGTGCGGCTTTTATCAGCAGCGACATCAAGACAGCCATTCAGGAGGGGGCGGGTATTGAAGACCTGGCTGCGGGCCTGGTCTACTCAATTTGCATGAATTACAACAACCGGGTCAAGGGAAACAGGGCCGTGGGGCAAAAGGTCTTCATGCAGGGCGGCGTCTGCTATAACAGGGCTGTTCCGGCGGCCATGGCGGCCCTGACCGGAAAGGAGATAATCGTACCCCCGGAGCCGGGTCTGATGGGGGCCTTCGGCGTAGCCCTGGAGGTCAAAAACAGGCTGGCCCTGGGCCTGCTGCAGCCGGCGCGCTTTTACCCGGCGGAGTTGGCGGAGCGCGGGGTCGCCTACGGCAAGCCCTTTACCTGCGCGGGAGGCAAAGAAAAATGTGACCGCAAGTGTACAATCAACATAATCAAAATAAAGGGAAAAAACTATCCCTTCGGGGGTGCCTGCAACAAGTACGTCAACCTGCTTCAGGAAAGAAAGCAACCCGATGCGGTTAAACTGGACCTGGTTCAACTACGGGAGCGGCTTGTTTACCAGAAATACGGCAGGGAGAGGGGGATCCGGCTGCTGCCGCCCAACGGGAAAAAGGTAGCGGTCAACCGTTCCCTTCTAACCAATACCCTGTTTCCACTCTATTATAATTTTTTTACAGCCCTGGGCTTTGAAGTGCTCTGCAGTGATGAGATTGATCATGAGGGCATGGAGAGGAGAGGCGCGGAATTCTGCTTTCCGGTGGAGATTGCCCACGGTGCCCTGATGGATTCCATCTGCAAGGATCCGGATTTTTACTTCCTGCCCCACGTGGGTTCTATGCCCGTGGAAAACGGCATCGATAACAGCGTGACCTGTCCCTTTGTCCAGGCGGAGCCCTATTACCTGAAAGCGGCCTTTGACGAGCTGAAGAAGGGGGTTGTCTTAAGTCCGGTCCTTGATTTTTCAAAGGGTTACGAACAGGCGCTGGAAAGCTTTTTAGAACTGGGCAGGACTCTTGGTATTCCCGCAAGAATCACCAGGAAAGCCTTTAGCCTGGGGGTCCGGGCGCAGGAAGATTTCCACCGGGAGTGCCGGGAGATGGGCAGGTTGTTCCTGAAGGAACTGGAACAGAACCCGGCAGAGACGGCCATTGTGCTTTTCGGCAGGCCATACAATGCCTTCACCAAAAAAGCGAACATGGGCATTCCCCAGAAGTTTGCCACCCGGGGTTGCCGCATTGTTCCCTACGACTTTTTACCCTTCGGGGAAGAGGAACCGGATGAAACTATGTTCTGGGCCATGGGCCAGATGATCCTGAAGGCCGCCAGGCTTGTACAGCGCCATCCCCAACTGTTTGCCACTTATATAACGAACTTTAGCTGCGGTCCTGATTCCTTTATTGTAGGGTTTTTTAGGGAAATCATGGGACAGAAGCCTTCACTGACGCTGGAGCTGGACAGCCATTCTGCGGACGCCGGGCTGGACACCCGGATCGAGGCTTTTCTGGATATTATCCAGAGTTTCAGGGAGATTGACAGGTTAAAAACCTCTGTACCGGTAAAAACATTCAAGCCGGCCAGGGTCGTCGTGGAAAAGGAGAAGACCTGGGTGGAGAGCTCCGCCGGCCGGAGATATCCCCTGAATCACCCGGGGGTTCACGTGTTGATCCCTTCCATGGGGGATTTGGGTTCAAGAATGATGGCTGCAACCCTGCGTCATCTCGGAATCCACGCTTCAGCGGTTCCGGCGCCTGCGACAAAGGAACTTAAAACCGGCAAGGGCTACGCCTCCTGCAAGGAGTGCCTGCCCCTGATCCTTACCGTGGGCAGCCTCTTTAACCACCTGGAAACCAGGGCAAACCCTGAGGAAATACTGGTCTACTTCATGCCGACGTCCCCGGGGCCCTGCCGGTTCGGTCAGTACAATGTCCTGATCAAAAACCTTATTGAGAAAATGCAGCTTGAAAACGTGGCCCAGATCTCTCTGACCTGCGATAACAGTTATGCCGGCCTGGGCACGGATTTTTCGGCGAGGGCCTGGCAGGCGGTGGTCATCTCAGATGTGCTGGATGACATCTACAGCGCGGTTTTAACCATCGCCAGAGATAAAAAAAGAGCCCTGGCCATCTACAACGATGTATGTGAACAAATCATTGCCAGCCTGGAGAGGGACAGCTGGAAAGGGATCAAGGAGACTCTGCGCAAAGCCGCCAGGACGCTTAGAAACATTGAGCGGAAGCAGTCTTTAGAACACACCCCCAAGGTTTCCCTGGTGGGCGAAATTTACGTCAGAAGGGATGGGTTTTCCAGACAGTATCTGGTGGAAAGGCTGGCCGAGCATGGGATTGTCGTCAATATTTCGCCCATTGCGGAATGGATTTACTACTGTGATTACCTGCAAAAAACCAAGAACCGGCATCTGCTGACCGGTAAGGACCGGCTGGGAAACTACATTCTGCAGTTTTTCAAGAGCTCCTTTGAGCGAACTATTAAAGGGATCCTTTCTCAGTCCGGTTTTTACAAAGCCCACATGGTTGATGTGGAAAAGCTGATTGATAATGCCTCCGGCCTGATCAACCCCAGGCTTACAGTTGAAACCATTTTAACTGCGGGGGCCGCCATCACGGAAATCGTTGAAGATGTGGCGGGAGTCATTTCCATCGGTCCCTTTGGTTGCATGCCCAGCAGGATTGCAGAAGCAGTCCTTAATTTCAAGATTAATGAAGCAAAGCTGGAGACTGCAAAGGATAAGGACCTTGTTGCCAGGGTCATGGAGGACCATCCTGCACTGCCTTTTCTGTCGGTTGAAACTGACGGCAACGCCTTTCCTCAGGTCATTGAGGCGAGGCTGGAAGTCTTCTGCATTCAGGTGGAAAGGGTCCACCGTCGGATCCTGGAGCTTAAAGGCAGTTCCTCCAAAGGGTATCTGGACGCTATTTCAAGCGCCCTCCGGTAAGGTGAGCGTTTCTTTAATACCCGGCTTAATTTTCCTGTAGCGGCAATGTAAATGTGGAACCGGCCGGCGCAAACCGGAAGCGGGAACCGAAAAGGGAAGCCAGACGGGCTATTACGGATAGTCCGGTACAGTGATTGGCGGCCAGCAAACGGAAGTCCAGGTCTTGCAGAAAGGCAAAGACGGCTTCCTGCTGAGAGGGGGGAACCGGCCCCAGGTGGGTGCCTCCGATGATAGCGTAAATCTGTCTGATGCCGGTTGTTTTTCTGGCGTGTTTGACTATGTTTACCAGGCCGGCGTGGGCGCAGCCAAGGATAATCACGAGTCCCTCCGGTATGACGCAGTAAAGGCTCAGATCATCGAGAAGCGGGTCGGGAGAGATCTTCTTACCGTTTTCCAGACAGTACAGTTTATTGTCCGTCTTCTCAAAGGAAGTTTCCCGGGGTATTTCACCGCTTACCCAGATTCCCGGCATTATCTCCCGGGGCTCCCTGGTAAAAACGAAATCAGCCCCGGAGCTTTCCAGTTCCTCCCTGCAAAAGGGGACTCCAATATAACGGGGCCTGTCCGCAGCATAATGGGAGGTAAATAAAGCGGGGTGGGCATATACAGGCAGCCTGCCCCGGTGGCGCAGAAAAGCCCTCAGACCCCCTGTATGGTCGTAGTGGCCGTGGCTCAGGACCAGGGTTTCCACCTGCTTCAGGTCAAGACCCAGAGCAGACGCGTTGGCCAGCAGGTTGCCCTGCTCCCCTGTATCAAATAGAATTTTCCTGCCGTTTTTTTCAATATATAGAGAGAGGCCCCACTCTCCGACCAGGTTTTCGGGTGTTCCTACGGTGTTTTCACATACTACAGTCACTTTGAGCATAGGCTGTTAACCTCCCAAATTGTCTTTGAAGGCAAATAGCGAGTTTGCATCCGGGTAAAAAGCTGGCATATGCTTTGATATGCAAAAAGGCGCCACGGGGTACGCTGCCCGGGGGCCCAGGGCCGTTAAATGCTGCAGTTTACGCACGTTTTCAAGGGCGCATTTCCTTCATATATTACAATTATTTTGTAGTGTTTGCAAGTTATGGAGCATTAAAGGAAAAAAGAGACTTTTGGTGGAACAATTGATTGGGGGGATGAAAAATGGATGAAATGTTATTTAAGCGCCTTTTGCTGGCATGGGAAGATGATGAAAACATTGATGAACTGATCCGGATGGGTTATTTTAAAAAAATGAACGGAAGAATCCTGCAGACAGAACTCTGCCGGGAAGAACTGGGCCGTTTTATCGACGCTAAAAAGGCGTTGGTATACGAAGCCGTTAAAGAACTGGGGAGTGCTGAAAATATGGAAAGGGTTATGGAAATAGCCGGAATCAAAGATTTTATTACTTTTGTCTTTGTTGCCGAAGAACTGGTGGAAGAAGGTAAGTTTGTCAAGGATAAAGTAAAGAACGTAGTTCTCAAGGCAGGATCTTGATTGATTGTTTTCTTAAGGTGTGCCGGGTGTTTTTACATTATGATATGGGATTACTCCGGGGTCTGTTGGGAGCTTGCTTTTACCGCTAACAGCATGAAAATGTTAATCCATTGTTATCATAGTAAAAACCAATGTGCGGGGTGAAAGATATTTTGAACAGGCAGGAAATAACGCGCAGAATAGAGATGTTTTTGGAGCCCCAAAATCTGGAGGCACTGCTGGTGGATTTGCTCCTCTCCCTGGTGGTTCTGGCTGTCACATACATCCTGATTAAAACTCTGAACCGTATCCTGAGCAGGCTGCTGCAGGAAGGCAGCCGGGAGCAGACAGAAGGAGACGAAGCCGCGGCGGAAAAGGCTATGCTGTCCGACAGTTTAATTGGCTCGGTACGGATTCTGCTTCAAACACTGCTTCTTTACGGTGGTTATTTTTTAGCAGCCATTATTATACTGCAAATTTTCAATGTGAGTATTATCTCGGCCGACGACTTGAAGTCCATCGGAACAAAGGTATTTAAAATTATCGGCGTTCTGGTGGGGGCAAAGCTGCTCATCAATTTCGGCCGGCTGGCTGTCAAGCAGGTTTTTGAGCGGCACCGGATCAAAGATCACTTCTCAGAAAGCCGCCGGGCGGAAACTCTGGAGGCGCTGCTGCGCAGCCTCCTGACCTATGTGGTGTTTTTTCTGGCCGGCGTTACGATTCTTCAGATCTTCAATGTCAACACCGGCGCCATCCTGGCCAGCGCGGGGATCCTGGGCTTAGCTATTGGTTTCGGTGCCCAGAGCCTGGTCAAGGATGTCATCAGCGGCTTTTTTATCATTTTTGAGGACCAGTTCAGCGTAGGTGACTACGTGATAGTTGAAGGTGTGGAGGGCACGGTTGAGGAAATCGGCCTGCGAACCTGCAAGGTTCGCCGCTGGACAGGCCAGTTGGAGGTTCTGCCCAACGGAAGTATTACCCGGGTAACCAACTACAACCGGGGGCAAATGCTGGCTCTGGTGATCATTAGGATTGCTTACGAGGAAGACATCGACAGGGCCATCGCCGTTTTGCAGCAGGAGGGTGAGGCTGCCTACAGGGAAATGGAGGCCATTCTTGCTCCGCCCAATGTGGAAGGCATCATTGAACTGGCTGATTCCTCAGTCAACATCCGCATAACTACCCCTGCCGTGCCGGCAAAATACTGGGCTGTGGAACGCGAGCTGCGCCGCCGGTTTAAAAATGCCCTGGACCGGGCCGGTATTGAGATCCCTTACCCGAGGCGGGTTCTTTACCAGCGGGAAGAAGAGCCTCAAATAATTAAAGAGCAGCAAAAAGAGGATAATAAAAAAAACACGGATAAGCCGATATCCGTTGCGGAGACCGCAGAAATTCCGGATTGTCGGCAACCGGGGATTTAAAGAGAAGGGAGCAGCAACTTATGAAAACTCATACGAAATACCTCTGGTTCAACACTTCCAAGCGCCGCGAATACATAAACATAACCGGGGAAGTTGAAGGGGCCTTGCAGGAGAGCGGAATCCGGGAAGGGATGATCCTGGTTTCAGCGATGCACATCACGGCCGGAGTTTACGTGAATGACGATGAACCAGGCATCATCCAGGACATCGATGAAATGCTGGACCGGCTGGCTCCCTTCGGCAAGGCGTACCTCCATCACCGGACTGGAGAGGATAATGGGGACGCTCACTTAAAAAGCCTGCTTGTCCATCATCAGGTAATCATACCCGTAACAAAGGGCAAGCTGGATTTCGGCCCCTGGCAGCAGGTTTACTACGCTGAGTTCGATGGCCAGAGGAGAAAAAGGGTTGTTATTAAGGTGATGGGTGATTAGAACCAACAAGATCAACCAACGGCTGGTTGGTCGCCGGCTTCAGAGATAACGTCAAAAATTTCTTTGCGAAAACATATTCAATTCAGATTAATGTAGAGGATTAAGGCGGTGTTTATTGAATTTACATAGACGCGGCCTTCTTTTACACAATTAGCCATAATTCTGTTTTTCTCTTTGTTTCAGCAAAATAGCCTTAAGGTTTTAAGATGAACCATTTTAGGGAGAGGGGTAGCATGGTTCAGAGTAACGAAATTGTCCGGATCAGGATGAAGGCGGATATGCAGATTTTGCCGGCGCTGCTGGCATTTATATACGGGTAGTGTGTCACCACCTGAGGCAGTTCAATAATCAGCGAATTGACTGTATTTATATCGACATTCCTCATGGAAACCAGTATACTTCCTTATATTAGCAAGAATTTAGAAGACCGGGGCTTTTTCTTCTTGGGGTTATTCACGGGTGTACGGAGGAAGGTGATATTCTAAGACTGCAAAAACGAAACAACTTCACTATCGTTCCGGAAGATCCCTGTACCGAATCCGATTTTGCCGGGGAACTGTACCGTATGTCATCAGTGAGAAAGACAGGATTGAGGTTTCCAGCCAGGCCAAACTCATGCTCTAACGGGAAGTTTTTTTTATAAAGCGGTGTAGGTCATCCGGATTTTAGGAAGTGGTCCGGTCCGGTTGATTGGTAATGTGCATAAATATTTTTAAAGGCGGGGTTGTTCATTGGCGGGTGAAATTGTCAATACGTTAATTTCATTGATTAAAAGCATGTGCGTTGTCGTGGTGGTTGCCTATTTAATGACCCGCTCCAAGTTCTATCGGGAAATATTGAATAAAAAATTAACATTTGATAATCTTACATGCTTAATCATGGCCTGTGGTTTGTTTTCAATCTACGGTACTCTGAGCGGCATCAATATTGTCGGAGCATATGCCAATATCAGGGATCTCGGACCCGCCATCGCCGGGTTGGTGGGAGGGCCCGTAGCCGGCTTGGGGGCGGCCCTGATTGGAGCCATCCACCGGTATTCTCTCGGCGGTGTAACCGCCTTGCCCTGCGCACTTTCCACAATAATCGCCGGGCTGGCCGCGGGAGCAATATATAAGTTGAAAAAAGGTGAATTCATTGGTGTTCAGGGTGCGGTCTTATTTGCCTTCTTTATAGAGTCCCTGCATATGGGCTTGACTTTGCTGCTGGGCCGCCCTTACGACCAGGCCCTGATTGTTGTCAAACAGGTGGCCCTGCCCATGATTCTGGCCAATACTCTGGGTATGTCCATTTTTGCCTTTATCATCGTCAACCTGATCAAGGAGCGCACTACGGAAGCTGAAAAGGAAATGATTGAGAGCGAACTTAAAGTGGCCCGGGAAATCCAGATGAGCATAGTGCCCAAGATGTTCCCCCCTTTCCCGGATAGAACCGAATTTGACATTTATGCCATCCTGGAGCCGGCCAAGGAAGTAGGCGGGGATTTTTACGATTTTTTCTTCCTGGATGATGACCACCTGTGCCTGACAATCGGCGACGTTTCCGGCAAAGGTGTGCCTGCCTCGCTGTTTATGGCAGTTACCAAGACACTGATCAAGGCCGAGGCAAGCCGGGCATCTGAACCGGATCAAATTCTAAGCATTGTGAACGATAAACTCTGCCTTGATAACGATTCCGGGATGTTTGTTACGGTTTTTCTGGGTGTTTTAAATGTCCGCAGCGGTGTCTTTAATTACAGCAACGGCGGTCACAATCCTCCCTATTTTGTACGGAGCGGGGGCGATGTTGAACCCCTGCCAAAAACTGAAGGCATAGCCCTTGGCGTCATGGAAGAAATACCCTACGGCAGGAATACAATCAAAATCAGGACTGGAGATACCCTGCTCCTTTATACGGACGGAGTGACTGAAGCCGCCGACAAAGATTACAAATTATTCGATGAGGAGCGGCTGGAAGAAGTTTTGCGGCATGCCGGCAGTGATGAGCCCAAAAATCTGGGCCTTCATCTTTTGGACGAAATAAGGAAATTTGCAAACGGTGCCGAACAGTCGGACGACATTACAATTTTGGCCTTGAAATATCTTTTGGAAAGCAGGGATATGTCAATGCAGGTAAAGAACGACCTTTCCGAAATAGAATCAATATGCAGAAATGTTGAAGAGTTCGGTGAAACTCATCAGATTCCCCCTGATGTTATTTTCAATCTAAACCTGTCCCTTGAGGAGATCTTTGTAAATATTGTCTCTTACGGCTATGAAGACGAAAATGAACATTTCATAAAAATCAGCATGTCCCTTGTGGATAACGAGCTGATAGTCGAAGTTGAAGACGACGGGCGCCAGTTCAACCCGCTGGAACTGCCCGAACCGGACCTTGAGCAGAAGCTTGAGGAAAGGGCTATCGGCGGCCTGGGTATTCACCTCGTCCGTAATCTTATGGATGAGCTGGATTACAAGCGAACACACGGCAAGAACATCTTGCTCATGAAGAAAAAAATAAATAAAACAAGGTAGAACCCCACATAAAGACAATAATGGAGGAATTTTAATGCAAATTACTGAAAACAAAAGAGGTGCGGTAACAGTTTTTGAACTGGACGGCCGCCTTGACACGGTAACTTCGGCAGATCTGGATAAAAAGATCATGTCACTGCTGAGCAGCGGAGAAAAATATTTAGTTCTTGATTTAGCCCAACTGACCTATGTAAGCAGTGCGGGACTCCGGGTACTGCTCATGGGCGCCAAAAAATCAGCCGGTGCCGGAGGAAGAATGGTTCTTGCCAACCTCAGGGATTTGGTCCAGGAAGTCTTTGATATTGCCGGTTTTACAAAAATATTTTCCATCTATTCTTCCCAGGATGAGGCGGTCAGTTCTTTTTAGCTCAGTTAACCAATGGATGAGTCATAGTTGGTTCAAATCAAATAATAAATCTCTTAGTTGATGCCACAAATATTAAAAGATGAAAAATTGAAGCCAATCCTTTGCAATACAATTGAAGCATCCAAAAAAATTAGGAGTCAACCCAATGTCTGATCATTGGGTTGACTCCTTTATTAATAACAGCTCCGGGCTCCTTCAAGAGCCAAGAAGTTCCAGCAGGTTTTGAGCCAGAATTTTTTTCAATTCTTTACCGGAAAAGGCGCGCTCCAGCTTGTAGCGCTCGTAGGAGGGGTCTCCAAAAGGGTAGTCGCTGCCGAAGAGAATCCGGCTTACACCGTAATCCCCGGCGAAGTCAATAATTTCTTCCTCCCCGGCCAGGGCAGTGTCTACGTACACCGCAGGATTTTCAAAAAGATCGGCCTGCTTCAGGCGGTAATATCCTCCGTTTAAACCGCCCATGTGCGGGATGATAATAGCCGTACGTCTGTCAATTTGCTCGGTCAGTTTGAGGGTGTGGTGAAACTCCTCCTCAAGGACAACCGGAAGTTGTAGGCTGCAGACAGTTTCAATAAAACTCTCGCATTCTTTCGTGCCGTATAGGTATTCCGGTTCACCCGGGTGGCGGTGCCACTTTATGCCCGTAAAACTATCCCCCGGCGGGGCAAAGTCATTCCAGACAAACCAGTAGACAAAAAGCCGCTCGGAAATCAGCGATTCAAGGTAGTGGTGGACCTTCTGCCGGGACTCACGATAGTACTGGCTGTCAACAAATTTCCGGTCGTAGCGATTATAAACTTCTTCAACCGGAGAAAAAAGAACACCACCGGCAATTTTTCCTTCTTCCCATAGAGAGTGCAGCATTTCGAAAGGTAGGGTTAGCCCGCAGTGAGCGTGGGAATCAAGTGCCAGCACCATGGTCAACCTCCTTGCACCGATCCTGCAATTCAATGTCGGACGGATTGTTTTAACGGATTGCCCTAATATTATTATCATAATATGCGTTTTAAGATTTGTCTATTGAGAGTTTTCAGGAATTTGTTAAAAAGCTTACTCAAAGGTTAGGACTTTTATAATAAAAAACCATCCTGGCTAAAGTGGTATTATCCCCTTTATTGTGAAGGTTGCTCGATTTCTTTTTAGTGAGAATTGTCTTCAGTTACGGCTATGTTTGCTGCCGTTTATTAAAACCCTCTATTTAATACATTAAACATCCCTGCCGGTGCGATTAAAGATGTTCTTGTTCGTTTTAAATACCGTTCAATTCTTCTTTGGGAGGTATCTGGATCACCAATCCCCTGATTAAATCTTCCTTTTTCATTTTGTTGTAATCAATTAATCTGTGGTAATAGGTTCCGTCTTCATAAAACCTCTGACAAATATCCCACCAGGTATCTCCCGGCACTACGGTATATGCTGTAGATTTTGAAGTGGCGCCGTTGGAAGAGTTATACAAATAGTCTTGTTCATTTGCCCCGGTCTGTCCGGCAGTTGCAGGAGAACCGGCACTTTCCGGCTCCAGAAGGGGGGGATAGGCTTTCGACTGGGCAATCCTTTGTTCGTAAGCTGCAAGTTGCTCGCTGAGCTGTACGATTTTGCGGTCAAGGGAATGATAAAGCCAGCCGAAAATCGAAAACAGAACCAGGTTCAGGACTATGTAAAAAAAAACAATATAGCCAATGGGGTCAACTGTATTCTTTCGCCCGGCCCGGCGTGGCATGACCGGCAGATCCTGCGAATCGACCGGCCTTGGACTGGTTCTCTCAACGTTTTGCCCTGGACTAAATTGAATTGACTTGTTATTACCGTCTCTCACACAGGTCACCTTCCCGGGATTTATATTAATAATGGAATTACTGGCTGTAAGTCATTTTATCTATAAAACTTCGTTGGATACCAGAAATACCCTTTAAAGAATAAAAAAAATTGTAATTATTTCGAGTAAAATGTAATTGAAATGAATTATGATTTGGAAGGAATTGGAGACCAAAATCTCGAAAGCTATTATGCTTAAAAATGTTAACAAAAGGGGTCAGATTTAAATGGGGGATTTGATGCGTATTGCCAAAACCGATGCAGTTATCTTGAATAAAGGGGAGGATAAAGAAACAGCTGAGGCTGGAACGTTTCACTCCCGGGCTTTGGTTCCCACTGTCGATATCTATACAGCGAGAGTTTTTTTTAATTTTACCCAGAAAATTGTTGAAGAAACAGTAGACCGGCGCGTGTCCCTGCTTGAAGAGAAGATCAAGGACAGGGATCAGGAAATAATGAGATCCATCCGCAAATTGCAGGCCAGGCTTGTGATGCAGCAACAAAACAAAGCTGCCGCAGCGTTGCCGTGGTGGAGGAAGTTGTTTAACCGGGGGGGGGTAAAAACGGGGAAGTAATTCCCTGTCTTTGTGTTATTGCTTGCGGCTGGAGTTGCTTTTTTAAAAAAAATGAGCACTCCGGTAGGCGCTCTTTTAGGTGGATGAATCGTTCCTACAACACCGGATTCAAATTAGATATACCCCCACACAACACATGCAAGAGTCAGTTTAAATAAAACGGCCCGGCAAATTGACCATTTCCCGACTCAATTACATCATTCAACTTTTTTCTTGAAAATCCTTCTCATAGTTTAAATTTTTGTAAAATTCATTAATAGCCGCATTCTATTCTATTGCTTTGGAAGAGCTTATCATTTCGTTGTCTTTACGATCTAGAATATGACGGTGCCAAAGGTAACCCGGGCTGACAATATGAGATAATTAACGCTGCTCTATTTCCGCCGGCCTTCCAAGAACGTCTGAAGTCCCTTCGGAGGAAGGCGGCTTTTTCTATATCTACTTAATCTACTTATAAAGAAGGAAATCTTAAAATCGCATCAAATCTTGTTATAATTGCGAGAAATTGGCCTTCAATATTTAACGCCGTTTAAGGAAACCATGTAGATAACCGCTAGCTTAATTTCTAACACCGGGGTGTGTAGCTTTCATGAAAAACAAGGGGCCTCTGTACCTCCAGGATAAAAAATACCGCATGCAAATTACACCGGTCCAATTAATTGTCCTCGGGTATCTCACCTTTGCTGTTCTGGGAACATTCTTACTAAGCCTGCCTTTCTCCCTTCGCCCGGAGGTCCGGCTCAGTTTCATTGACGCCCTTTTTACTGCAACCAGCGCCATCAGTGTAACGGGCCTTACCGTGGTCGACACGCCCGAAACCTTTAGCCTTGCGGGCAAAATTATTCTGGCCTTTTTGTTTCAAATCGGGGGACTCGGAATAATGACCCTGGGCACATTGGTTTATGTCCTGAGAGGCAGCCAGGTGAGCCTGCGGGAACGGCTAATGATCAGGGCGGACCAAAACCAGCAGAACCTCCAGGGGATGGTTATGCTGATGCTGTTCATTTTCAAAGTGGCCATTGCTTTTGAAATTCTTGGCTCTCTGATCCTGACCCTTCGTTTTTGGCTGGACTACCAGATGCCTCTGACAGAGGCCCTGGGTCTGGGCGTTTTTCACAGCATCTCGGGATTTACCAATGCCGGTTTTGATTTGTTTGGGGACAGCTTGCGGAGCTTTGGGCAGGACTATCTGGTCCAGGGTGTGTTCAGCATCTTGCTCCTGGCCGGCGCCATCGGGTTTCCGGTGATTCTGGAGCTTTACTCTTACCTGATTTCCCTGCGCAAAGGAAGAAAATATAAGTTTTCCCTGTATACCAAGCTTACTACCATCACTTTTGCTCTTTTACTAGCAGTGGGTTTTTTAGCGGTGCTTTTGGCTGAATTGCCTGCTTCCCTGGCGGGACTCCCCTGGCATCAGAAGTTCGCTGTTGCTTTTTTTCAGTCTCTGACGACACGAAGCTGCGGCTTCAGCACGGTGGACGTCAGTGTCTTACAAGGCGCGACCCTTTTGTTCCTCTGCCTTTTGATGTTCATCGGAGCCTCTCCCAGCAGTTGCGGCGGCGGGATCCGGACCACCACCTTTGCCGTGCTGGCCTTGAGCGTGGCAGGCGCTTTGCGGGGCCGGACCCAGATCAAAGTGTTTCGACGGGAGCTTTATCAGGAGGATGTTATGAGGGCTTTCATCGTGTTCTTTGTAGCCGCCATGTTGGTATTCGGGGCGGTTATCCTGCTTCTGGCAAGGGAACCCTTTCAGTTGACGGAGGTTCTTTTTGAAGTCTGTTCTGCTTTCGGCACCACCGGACTTTCCATGGGAATTACGGAAAAACTAAGCGTTTTTAGTAAAGCTGTGATTATCTTTCTCATGTTTATCGGGCGCATTGGAATTGTCTCCTTGTTATTGCTGTTTCAACAGCGACGCCCCGCAGACGGCTACCATTTTGTCAAAGAGCATATTATTATCGGCCAATGATTGGCAATGGAGAGCATTAAAAAGTCTACCGGGTAATGTTTGACCTCTTACGTCAGGCTCGGATTTTGACCTGCGAAAGTTGAAAAACTAATCATGAAAAAGGGGGGCAGGTTTATGCTTAAGGGGAAAGGGCTGCGTAAAGGAGCTGTCATAGTGCAGCCAGGACAGTCTGGCTGAACGGGTTCAGTTTTCCTGGCAGTTTACCGCTGGCGGCAGCGGCCGTTGCCTGCTGCTATTGAATAAGCCGGGCACGGGGAGGAGCGGGCCTGGATTCTGTTGTTGTTAAAAAATTCGGGTTGGAAACAAAATAATAAATCAGCGCAGCCCGGCTAATACTACGTCCGGGTTGCTGCTTTCTTAACAGGTTTAAACAGATCATGTATAATATTAAAAGAACAATTAAAGGCCCCAGGAATTATTGTTTTTCAACGATTACCGTCATGGTGGAATTTCTATGCTTTTCTAAGTTCACGGCTCTCTTTTTTTGACAATTCACCAGGCTGTTTAAATGCTGCAGGGCCTGTATTGAGGGCGAATATCGTTGTCAGTTACTATGTCAGAAAGATATGCTTATCCGTATATTGTTTCTGAAGTGACAGCCTATCGGGCTGTAAACCTTGATAAAAGGCATAGCAAATTCTCCTCGAACAGTGCTTTTTACAGTTTGGCTCCAAAGGTTGGTCATAGATTTAATACGTTCGGCCGCTTTTGCCGGGTCACGGTAATTTTCCGTCCGGCTATGGTTATAAAGGGAAGGTGATCTGCAATGAGTATACCTTTTCAGGACTACTATGAAATCCTGGGCGTTGACAGGAAGGCCAGTGATAAAGAAATCAAGTCTGCTTACCGGAAGCTGGCCCGCAAGTGGCATCCGGACCTTCACTCCGGAAAAGACAAGGAAAAAGCAGAAGAAAAAATAAAGCAAATTAACGAGGCTTACGAAGTCCTGAGCGATAAAGAAAAGAGAGAGAAATATGACCGCCTGGGCGCCAACTGGCGGGCGGGTGAAGATTTTCACCCGCCGCCGGACATGGGAGATTTTCACTTTTATACCGGGACGGACACTACAGGGAGCGGTTTCAGTGACTTTTTTGAAGCTATTTTTGGGGGCGGCTTCGGCCGCAAAGCCCGTGCATCCCGCCGCCGTGGCGCGGTGCGCGGACAGGATGTGGAATGTGAACTGGAGCTGACCCTGGAGGAAGCTTACAGAGGTGGCGAAAAGTCTTTGCAGGTATCAAGCAAAGAAGTGTGTCATGCCTGTGCCGGGGCCGGGTTTGAAGGGCGGTCTTTTTGCCCGCGCTGCGGAGGGACCGGAGTTACACCCAGTATGAAAAACCTGGCCGTAAAGATTCCGGCGGGTGTAACTGACGGCAGCAAAATCCGCCTGAAAGGACAGGGTGGGGAAGGGTTTGACGGGGGTGAGCGGGGTGACCTGTATTTTAAGGTGCGCATTCTCCCTCACAAGACCTATAAGATACTGGGCAGCGATTTGGAAGTTGAAATTACCCTGCGTCCTGAACAGGCAGTTCTGGGAGATCGAGTTACGGTACCGACACTGGACGGTCCGGTATTGATGAAAGTTCCGGCAGGGACCCGGGCCGGCCGGCGCCTGCGCTTGAAGGGAAAGGGCCTGCCTTACCGGGGGGGCCGGAGTGATCAATATGTGCTGATTAAAATTGATATACCCGAGCATATTACAGCTGAGGAAGAGCGGCTCTACAAACAGTTGGCGGCATCTAAGAAAGGGGTGTGAAGGTGTGGAAAAAAAATATTATATTCAAATCTATCGCCATACCCTTCCCACCGCTGAGGACAGTGAATGGGTGGATCTGGAGAGCCTGGAGATTCACCCGGACATTGTGCAACAGCTGGTTGAATGGGGCATCGTGGAAATACGGGGCAGCCATGTCCACTTCCGCCAGGCAGTTCGCTTGCAGAAATTGATGCGTCTGCGCCGCAAACTTGGGGTTAACTTGCCCGGAGCGGCTATTATCGTGGATTTGCTCGAGCGGATCGAAACACTGCAGGATGAAATAGACCGGCTAAAAAAACGCTAGGTATGCCCGGCAGTTATAAGATTGCATTATTTACGTGAAATTTCA
>Ga0123335_1000964_pt1 | contig 48137 bp, 47 predicted proteins | sample BiotimSIPDNA_2_FD_89707 | JGI IMG/M metagenome (GOLD analysis project Ga0123335, IMG submission 89707) | Anaerobic biogas reactor microbial communites from Washington, USA - Biogas_R2 time_0 SIP DNA | ecosystem: Engineered > Bioreactor > Anaerobic > Unclassified | place: Washington, USA...
GAGGGGGCCCCAAACCCCTCTTGATTCCTATTTCTTTTTTTAACTTGGGTGGGTCCCTTTTGCTTTATCACGGCGGGTCCCTTTTACGTTGACACTACCACATCCATCTACCTGAAATCACAATCGACTACCGGAATGCAGTCGTCTGAATAGTCATTTCATCTCTTCAATATTGTCAAGGGAAGTATTTAGAACAAATCTTCTTCACTTCACCAGGAGGTGTATAGCTGGATGTGGAGGGAGCTATTGCCGGTATCAGCAGGACACTTCGGCGCTCAGGTCGTCAATACGTTTTTCGATGCGGGCCCTGGCATTCTGCAGCTGTACCGCAAAATCGCCACGCCTGAAGCGGGTTGCGAGAGCGATATACAGAATTCTCTCGGAGAGCGGGATATCAGTTGACAGTATTGCAACGGGATCGGCACATTCCTGATTTCTCAATGGCCAGTCATCGTACAGGGTATTGGTGAAAGCAACGAGCTGTTGCATCGTCAGCTTGTCCAGAAGCCCTCGTTCCTCACATTTCTGCAAGACCTGATCGTAGCTCCTGAGGTAGTAGACAAACACGGAAGTGGAATGCCTGCTGTACTCGTACCAGGTCATCCCCGCGACTCCCTTGTCGAAAACCTTGAAAGCCGCTCGGCTCAGCAAACCGAACTCCCTGCAGGCCTCGCAGCCTACGTTCCGGCAGCAGCCGGTATGGCTGAAGAAGCCGGCCTCGTCGCGTCCGTCATACCCTTGGGACGTCTCGGCCTGTGGATGGGCCATGCACCCGACGCGCCCTTCCCGGTCAAGGAAAGCCAGAAGATGGCACTCAGGCAAGCCGCAGACGCTTCCCACAGATCCGCCGATGTACAGGGAGAAGGGTCCCGCGACGGCCGAATGCCGGTAACGGTACCCTTCGACGGCTTGTACAGTCTTCATGTAACGGGCAAGTGATTGCGCAGGTTGTCTGCGGTCATATATCCGGAGAAACAGTTCTCTTCTTCTTGAGAACCGTCTTTCCATCTCTTCCCTTCCAACGTCCGGGAATGCATCTTCGTATTGCGAAGCTTCTATCCGGGGTCCCATCAAGGGATTGAAATTGGTGAATTTCATTACGACACCGCCCGGACCGAGGTACCCCCTCGCATCCATCGCGACGTCTCCACCGATGTGAGGAAGACAGCACCTGACGCAGGAAAACTCTTTGTATTGGCACAGACTCACGTTCGCGGCGGCGCCGGCTCGCAGTATCTGCTGCTCCGCGAAGATCCTGTCTTCCTCTTCAACCGGACGAAACACCACCGCGTCCCGCACTACTCGGCACAGCCGCCGCCGGAACAGTCACATCCCGAGGGACAGTTCATCGACTGCTCGGTGGAGGTGCTGCTGATTCCGACGACCTCAATTTCAAACGTCAATGTCTCGCCGGCCAGAGGATGATTCAGATCCATGGTGACCTGCTGTTCGTCGAACTGCGCAATTCGTGCCGGAACCTGCCTCCCTTCCGGGGTGATCAGCCCGACGATCATATCAGTCTTGAGATCCATATCCGGCGGAACTTCTGATCTGGGGATCGAGTGCATCAGGCCGTCATTTCGCGGCCCGTATGCTTCTTCCGGCGCGAGGGTGAACGTCTTCTTTTCGTGCAGGGCCATTCCCATCAATTGTGCTTCAAACCCTGGAATCATCTCTCCAGCCCCCATATGTACCTCAAGGGGCTGTCGTCCCTCACTGGAATCGAACACCTGACCGTTTCCCAGGGTTCCCTTGTATTGCACGCTGACAAAGCTGCCGTTCTCAACTCTTTCCAAAATGACCTCCTTGGTTTTGCGTAGGGTTCGCACGAAAACGGGTTGCATTTTGGAACGAGCCCTGGCATGAGATGGATGCACGCAACTTCAAGTTGCGCTACTCAGGAAGGATAGCGTACATGGATGGACGCAACAACAGTTACCTCGCGTCAATTCGCCCGCCGGCACGGTTCAGGAGCCTTTCCTGCTCTGCCTCATGAGCCGACGTAAATACTCGTTGATTCGAGTCTGATAACCCGATGCCTTCAGCCATGCGAGAACGTCAGAATCTATCCTCATTGTGACGCTCTCCTTCCTGGGTCTGTGAAATTTTACAATCACGGCGTCCGGAGGCAATTCCCGCATCTCCCGGTTGGTTTCGCGGTCAGGACGGGCCCGCTGGCTTCTTGAGCTTCTTGCGTTTGTCAGCCGTTAGCTTCGCCATATAGCTTCCTTTCATGCCGGATTGCGCGACGGCCCGGGATGATGCGGATCACTTCGCCGCCGCGTATGCGTTTGACGAAGGCGACGCAGAATAGGTGGTCGGATTGTATTACACGCAAATACGGGAATCAACAAACGCACTGTCCAATCCCGTTTCTATACGCTTTTCCCCGCACGGAAGTGTTGGAAATCAAATCTTGTAGGAACATCCGATCATTTCAGGTGTGCACAATCCCTGTTCGGCCGTCTCATCCGCTTTTCCTTCCCTGCTGCCTGACGTACGCACCCCAGCCCTGCCCTTTGACCAAGGTTCCGCAGAAGGGGCAGTAGTAAAGGTGATAGAAGCCCGGGATCGCCCATTCAGTCTCATCTTCCGTTCCACAATACACAATCGACTTCTCAGCCACACAGTCCTTAAAACGATTGCAGCAGGGTTGCTTCGTCAGTCCTTTTTCACGTACTTTGAATTCTTTCGCACGATGATGCTCCCCTTGGACTCCACGACACGATTATTGATTCCACATCAAGACCTGCTTCCCGTCAGGAGTGGTGTATGTATGGTTGAAAAGAAAAGAAAACAGCCCCGATTCTCGGATTGGTTCTGGACAATGGAAAGGGGCTCTTTACGAGCCCCTTTTTCTCTTCTGAATTCAGCTGTAAGTGATTTTGATTGCTGGTTGCGGGGGCGAGATTTGAACTCGCGACCTTTGGGTTATGAGCCCAACGAGCTACCAGACTGCTCCACCCCGCGATAACGCAAGAATTATAGGACTCGCCTCCTGACGAGTCAAGCTAATCCTCAATAAAATCAATCACCTGCAAAAACCGTTGATTCTATTGGCTCTTCAGGAGCTGGCGCAGAACGTAAGGCAGAATGCCTCCGTGCCGGAAGTAATCAACTTCAACCGGCGTGTCGATGCGCATAATCACCGGGACCCGCTCAATCTTCCCGTTCTTCCTGATTGTCAGAGTCGCCTCCTGCCCGGGTTTCAGATCATCACCGATACCAAGGAGATCATAGGTCTCGCTGCCGTCCAGGCCGAGCGACTCGGCGCTCACACCCTCCCTGAACTGGCAGGGCAACACTCCCATTCCTACCAGATTGCTGCGATGAATGCGTTCGAAGCTCCGGGCGATCACCGCCCTTACCCCCAGTAGCCGTGTCCCTTTTGCGGCCCAGTCCCGTGAACTGCCGGTTCCATATTCCTGACCGGCAATCACGACCAGCGGCGTCCCCGCTTCCCGGTAGCGCATTGCGGCATCGTATATGCTCATCTGCTCCCCGCCCGGATGATACGCGGTCACGCCCCCTTCAACTCCCGTCACCATCAGGTTGCGGATGCGCACGTTGGCAAACGTGCCGCGTACCATGACCTCATGGTTCCCACGCCGCGAGCCGTAGCTGTTGAAGTCCTTGACCCCGACTCCCTTCTCCTGCAGATAGACTCCGGCGGGAGAAGCCGCTTTGATCGCGCCGGCAGGACTTATGTGATCGGTCGTGACGGAATCTCCGAAGATGGCAAGAGCACGCGCGCCCCGCACCTCCTCGATACGTCCCGGCTCCATCTGGAACCGCTCGAAATAGGGCTGTTCCTGTATGTAGGTCGATCCCTTGTTCCATCCGTACAGTCCACCCGTCCCTGCCGGAATGTCGTTCCACAGCGGGTTCTGACCGGAGAAATCCGAGTACATCTTACGATAGGTTTCCGCATCAAACGCCGAACGCACCAGGACCTGTATCTCCTCTTCATCCGGCCAGATGTCCCGCAGATACACGTCCTCGCCGGCCGCGTTCTTCCCGAGCGGTTCGTTGTTCATGTCGATGTCAACTCTGCCGGCCAGCGCAAATGCAATCACCAGCGGAGGGCTCATCAGGAAATTCGCCTTCACCGACTGGTGTATCCGCGCTTCAAAATTGCGGTTCCCACTCAACACGCTCGCCAGCACAAGCTCGTGCTTCGCTATGGCAGCCTCAATGTGAGGGTCGAGGGGTCCTGAATTGCCGATGCAGGTCGTGCAGCCGTATCCGACAAGATTGAAACCTATCCGGTTGAGCCATTCCAGAAGCCCGGCCTTTTCCAGGTACTCCGTCACGACGCGAGATCCCGGAGCAAGTGATGTCTTTACATACGGAGGCGGCGCAATTCCCTTCTCTGCCGCTTTCCTGGCAAGCAGTCCCGCAGCAAGCATGACGCTTGGATTGGACGTATTGGTGCATGAAGTGATCGCGGCAATAGCAATCATTCCGTGCCGCAGATGCAGCTCTTTGTCAGGAAACACCCCCCTGGCAAGTTCAACCTGGTTCGGGGTCGGGCGGTTGTTCACCATCTCGGTCTCGGTCCAGACGCTTGTGTCTTTTTTCGACGCATGGGACACTGACTCCGACGCCTGCCCTCCTCCACCCGAGATTGTCCGCCCGGTGGTTTCGTCCAGTGCGGGAAGCGGAAAGGCCGTGCCGAGTTCCGACGCGGGACAGCCGAAGCCACCTTCGGACGGAGACTTCACAAAGAGCTCGCGCACCTGCTGTTTCAGATTCGACAGGAGGATGCGGTCCTGCGGACGCTTCGGACCGGCGACACTCGGTTCTATCTCGGAGAGATTCAGATCAACGCTCAGGCTATATTCCGCGGTGTCAGCGCTTCCAAACATCCCCTGCGCAATATAGTAATTTCGAACCGCGTCGACATGCTCCGCCGACCGGCCTGTCCCTTCGAGATACCGGCAGGTCTCCTCATCAACGGGAAACAGCCCGCACGTGGCGCCATATTCCGGCGCCATGTTGGCTATCGTCGCCCTGTCAGGCACCGAAAGCCGGGCGACTCCGGGTCCGTAGAATTCCACGAACTTCCCCACGACTTTTGTCTGACGCAGGAGTTCCGTAACTCGCAGCACCAGGTCCGTAGCAGTCGTCCCTTCCTTCAATTCGCCCGTCATCCGGACCCCTACCACGTCGGGCGTCAGGAAATAAACCGGCTGGCCCAGCATCCCGGCCTCCGCCTCGATCCCGCCGACGCCCCAGCCGAGCACCCCCAGTCCGTTGACCATTGTGGTGTGAGAATCGGTGCCGACAAGGGTATCGGAAAAGAACAGGCCGTCTCGCCCGCAGGCTACTTGCGCAAGGTGTTCGAGGTTCACCTGATGACAGATCCCGATCCCGGGGGGAATGACGCTGAAGCCGTGGAATCCCTGCATCCCCCATTTGAGGAACTCATACCTGGCCCGGTTGCGCTCCATCTCCTTCTGCATGTTGAGCCGGAGTGCATCACTCCTCCCGTAGAAATCGACCTGCACCGAATGATCGATGACCAGATCCACCGGTACCAGCGGCTCTATGATCCCCGGCTGCTTTCCCAAACGCGCCACGGCCGACCTCATCGCCGCCAGGTCAACCAGCAAAGGGACGCCGGTAAAATCCTGCAACAGGATACGCGCTACGATGAAAGGCACTTCTTCCGTGCGCGCGGCCTTCGGCTTCCAGTTTGCCAATGCCACAACATCCTGTTCGCCGATTTTCCTGCCGTCGTAATTGCGCAACACCGATTCGAGCAGGATACGGATACCAAACGGGAGGCTGGAGATCGGCCCGACTCCTTCCTTCTCCAGCTGAGGGAGCGAATAGTAGGAAGCGGTCTGCCCGCCGGAAACGACAAACGTCTGCAGTGTGTTGAATAAGCTATGTTTCATGATGACCCCGAGTTGCGTTTTTTCAGACCCCAATCATGCATGCTCTATTGATGATACCCCCAGCATCCAGCCCTGCCAAATTCCTATGCCGCAGCTGCGTGCGGCGCAGAGACGAATTGCTTGAGAGACATATATTTCATAGCCTACAATTGCAGGCAGATGAAGGGGGGCCACCATGGCAAAAACAGGAACGTTGCTCAGTATGGTTTTAATCGTGTCGGCTATGCTCCTGCCGACATCCATCGCCCAGGATGAAAGAGGCAAAGCGGAATTGAAGGTTTCCGGAGGTGTGATTACGATCGATTACGGACGTCCGTCGCTCAAAGGGCGCGACATGTTATCGAAGCTCGCGGTCGGAGAGTCGTGGAGACTGGGAAAGAATGAAGTCACCACCATTACAACTCCGGTCGATCTCATGTTCGGATCAACCCGCATCGCTAAAGGGACCTACGGCCTCTGGCTGAAACGGACGCAATCCGATAAGTACGACCTGGTCTTCAACCGGCAGACTACCGGTCACGCCATGAAGCACGACACATCAAAAGACGTCGCCACGGTTGCCATGACCAAATCGGAAATCCAGAGCCCGGTGGAGACCCTCACAATCGGGCTTCAACCCGAAGGCGGCGGGGCCCTGGTGGTCGAGTGGGGTAAGGTAAGGCTCAGCACACGATTTACCGCCGCAGGCGGCGGTCAGGGACTTGTCCGGTAGCTCCTGCGGCTGCGCACGACCGCATCGGGAATCGAGACGCGGACCTCGAGCAAATGGGTCTCCCCTCTCAGCTTCGACTGGTCGGGATAGAAGCCGATTAGGTACTGGGACCTCAGTTCTTCGGAGATCTGTCTGAAAGCCTTGTCCAGTTGAGCGACATCGCTTTGGTAAAAGCGGCCGGCGGAGAGCTCCGCGATTCTTTCAAGATATTCCGCCGCCTCTGCTTCCATCTTCCTCCAGGCGGGTTCCACCGCTTCCCTGGGCAGACGGGACGAGATTTCGGCGATCTTCTCCATCAGTTGTATCGGATCCACGCGGTAGAAGATTGGATAGACAAGAGTGCTTGAGGCTGCGATAGCGTCGAACAGCTCCTGCGTTGATGTTGCACTGCCGTGATCCTGCCCGTCGGTCAGAAGCACGATCGCCTTGCGCCCGGCAATGGAGCGGAATCGCTTCTGGACAATCTGGAAGATCGCGTCGCGCAGTTTCGTGCTTGATCCCCCCTCCCGCACGTTCTTAATCGCTTCCTTCAGCTCTCTGCGGTCGGAACTCAATGGACACAGAACCTCGAGTTTCGAATCAAACGTCATTACCAGCGCCCTGTCCTGAGGCCGCATCTGCAGAAGGAAACGCTCCGCCGCTTTCTTGATCTTCTTCAGCACTGTCGTCGTACTCACGCTCGTATCCAGCAGAAGAGCGATGTTGACCGGATCTTCAGAGGTGGCAAAATGGGTGATCTTCTCCTTAAGGCCATCATGCAACAGCTCGAACTTCTCCTGCTTCAGACCGGATATGAATCTTCCGTGTTGATCGGTTACGATAACCGGAACATTGACGAGCGCACTCTCTACCCTGATCGGCTCCTGGGCGATCATTGCAGGGACAAGCAAAAGAATCGGCAGAACAACCTGAACAATTTTCATACGTCCCTAATGATAGCAGCTTATCCAGATCCATGAATTGTCCGATTTCTGCAGGGGTTTGTGGGATAATGTCGAGCCTATGCAAAGCGATCAGAAGATCATAGGAGTGATTCCGGCACGTTTTGATTCTAAGAGGCTTCCGGGTAAAGCCCTGCTTCCGATCAACGGCAAGCCGATGATACGGTGGGTCTACGACCGGGCGCGCAGGTCGCCTCTGCTGAGTACGCTTCTCGTTGCCACCGACAGCGAGAAGATCCGGGATTACTGTCGCGCTTCCGACATCCCGGTGCTCTTTACCCGAAGGCATGTTTCGGGGAGCGACAGGTTGCACGAAGTGATGGAACGGACCGATGGAGACATTTACGTCAACATCCAGGGAGACGAGCCCACGGTGCGGGCGGAGCATTTACGACTGCTGCTGGAGCCGCTGATCAAGGGCACAGCCGAAGTGGCTACGCTCAAGAAAGCGATCGACCACTCCGCCGCACAGAATCCCAATATCGTAAAAGTGGTTACCGACACCGGCGGGCGCGCACTCTATTTCTCGAGATTTCCTATTCCGTACGCAAGAGACTCGCAAGACGGCGTCACTCACTACAAGCACATCGGCCTGTACGGCTACACCAGGGCGGCACTCGCCCTTTTTCACGCGCTGCCCCAGTCCGGACTGGAACTCGCCGAACGGCTCGAGCAGCTGCGTTATCTTGAAAACGGCATCCCGATCATCGTTGCGGAAACCAGTCACGATACGATCGGCGTGGATACAGAAGACGATTTGAAACAGGCGGCCGCGTTTTTGTCGACAGAGGACCGGGAATAATGTATCTGCTGTACTCTTTGTTTCTGGTGTTCTGGGGGTTGCTCCTGCTCCCGGTGTTCCTTTACAGGGCATGGCGCTATCACAAGTACCTTCCCGGCCTTTCGCAGCGACTCGGACGGCTCCCCGCCTGCCTGCGGTCTGATGGCCGCCCCACGATCTGGTTTCACTCCTGCTCTGTCGGCGAAACCCTCAGTCTTCAGCCTGTGGTGGAGAATCTCCGCTCCCGTTTCCCCCAGGCGCGCTTCGTCTTTTCCACGATCACCGCGACGGGACAGACCGTCGCGAGAGAGCGGTTCTCTTCTGCCGGCGCGGGCGACACATTCTACTTCCCCGTCGATCTTTCCTCCATCGACAGACGAGTGCTCGACTGGATACGTCCGTCCATGATCGTCATCGTCGACACGGAAATCTGGCCGAATCTCCTGAATCAGGCCCGCCGCAGAAGCATTCCAGTTATGCTGGTCAACGGCCGGATTTCCGCCGCTTCGTTCCGTCATTATCGGTTGGCAAAACGCCTGCTGCGGAGGGTCTTCCGGAATTACCGCATGCTGCTGATGCAGTCCGAAGAGGACGCCCGACGCATCGCCGGGATAGGAGCACCTAACGAAAAGATCCAGGTGACGGGAAACATAAAATTCGACACGAACCTGCCGTTACGGGCCGCGGACACTTCGCTCGAAGCGTTTGTCTCCGCAGATCCCGAGAAAATGCTCATCGTTGCGGGAAGCACACATCCGGGAGAGGAAGAGATCCTTCTCGAGGTGCTTCGACGGATTCGACGCACCCCGGCGCTTTCACGGACGAGGCTTCTCCTGGCGCCGCGTCACCCGGAACGGTTCGACGAAACAGCCGACCTGGTTGCGCGCAGCGGCTTCACACTTCGCCGACGATCCATCCACTCACAGCCGGTGAGCGAGGATGTTCTGCTTCTCGATACGGTCGGAGAGCTGGCAGCCGTGTACAGATACGCGACGGTCGTGTTCATTGGCGGAACGCTCGGCCGGCACGGGGGACACAGCATCATAGAACCGGCGCTCTTTTCCAAAGCAATCGTCACGGGACCGTCCATGGAGAATTTCCGGTGGATTGCAGACGAGTTTCGCGCCAAACAAGGCATGCGGCAGATCACGGCGAATGCTACGCAGCGGGGCCGGCAAGCGGATCAGCTGCGCGACGTCATGCTTGATCTGCTGCAGAATCCGGATGAGCGAGGGCGGCTGGGAAGAAATGCCGGTTCAATTCTCGAGAACAATCGCGGCGCAGCCAGGCGCACGGCGGATACGATAGCCGCTGTTTTCGAGGAGACAATCGTGCGTTCAGAATCAGTTGCCGAAGTTAAGACATAATATATACTGGGAAGGGCGGACGGCCGCCGCCCGCAATACTTGCATGGATGGAAATGAAAGATCGCATTCGTAATTGCCTCGCGGCTCTCGAGCCGAGGCTTTTCACAAACGGTTTCACCCGCGAAGCGGCTGTGCTCATGCCGGTATTCAGATCCGGCGACGATTTTTGCTTTCTGCTCACGCGTCGCACCGAAGAGGTCCAGACTCATAAGGGCCAGATATCATTTCCGGGCGGAATGCGCGAAGGAAAAGAGGAACTCGTCCAGACGGCACTTCGCGAAACGTTCGAAGAAGTCGGGATAGCAGAAGACAGGATAGAGATACTCGGCCGTTTTCACGACTACATTTCAATCAACGGATATCGAGTTGCCCCCTTCGCCGGATTCATCGACGGGCCGTTCACCACGACGCCTCAGATACATGAAGTCGCCGAGGTCCTGAAGGTCCCCTTCGGGCTGTTCCTTGATCCGGAAAAGCTGCGAAAGGAGAAAAGCGTTTTCCGGGACAAGGAAGTAAACGTATATTTCTTCTCTTACGGCAATCACCAGATCTGGGGGCTCACGGCCCGCATCATAAAAGAATTCATGGAAACCCTGAACCTCAACTGCTAGGTTTCGGCTCGCGCAGTTTCCATCAGGATTTATCATGGACTATTGTCCCATTGGAGTTTTCGATTCAGGTTTCGGCGGGCTCACCGTTTTCAAGGAGATAGAGCAGGTCCTTCCTCAATACGATTTGCTCTATCTCGGCGACAATGCCCGCGCGCCGTACGGCACGAGATCTTTCGAGACCGTCTACGGATACACTCTCGAAGCGGTTCGATGGCTGTTCAGACGGAACTGTCCACTGATTATTCTGGCGTGCAACACGGCAGCCGCCAAGGCGCTGCGCACCATACAGCAGAAGGATCTTCCACGCATCGCACCCGCCAACAGAGTCCTGGGGGTAATCCGGCCGGTGACCGAACTGGCGGGAAGAATAACCCGTTCGGGCCACATCGGCATCCTGGCGACGCGCGGAACCGTTGATTCGCAATCATATCTGATCGAAATCCGGAGGTACTTCCCCGGCGTGAACGTAGTGCAGGAGGCGTGCCCGATGTGGGTGCCGCTGGTGGAGAACCACGAATTCAACAGCGATGGCGCCGATTACTTCGTCAGGCAGCACCTCGACCGAATTCTCGCAGCCGATCCGCTCATCGACACGCTGATTCTCGGATGCACGCATTACCCCCTTCTGCAGAAAAAGATACGCAGTTTTCTGCCTCCAGGCATCCAGGTTATATCACAGGGAGCAATCGTCGCCAGGAGTCTTGCGGATTACCTGGACCGTCATCCTGAAATCGAAAGCAGGTGCTCCAGACGGGGACGACGTGATTTTTTCAGTTCTGAAAGCGCAGAGGTATTCGACCGCTCGGCCACGATTTTCTACGGCCGAGAGGTTCATTGTTGTGAAACACGCAATCTCGGGACGTCAATGAGTGACGAGTAAGCCGAAACCGCGCCGGCACAGCTCATCGACCGTCCCTCAGTCTGAAATGCACGGCATTTCATGCACGAGGCCTTGCCATGTATTCATTTGAACCGACCGAAGAGCAGAAAATCATCATCAGCGCTGCAAGGAAGCTGGCATTGAAGGAATTCAGGGACCGGATGCGAGATGCAGATGAAACCGGCCGGCATCACCCTTCCTGGGTGGAAGCCGGTTGGGAACTGGGACTCTTGCCGGCGAGCATACCTGAGAGGTACGGCGGATTCGGCGACCATTCGGCGATGACCTGGGTTCTGGCTGCGGAAGAACTGGCCTGGGGAGATATGACCGCCGCACTCGTTCTTACCGCTCCGAATCTGGTCGCGCTCCCGATCCTCTACTGCGGGACGGAAGAGCAGAAGACGGAATTCCTCCCCGTTTACTGCACCGACCGCTACGCGCACGGATCGGCCGCCCTGATGGAGCCTCATTTCGGGTTCAATCCCTATGAACTGAAGACCACGGCGCACAGAAACAACGGGAGCTATGTGCTCACAGGACTCAAGTGCAATGTGCCTTTCGCAGCGGAATCCGAGTGGCTGCTCGTCTATGCATCTTTGGACGGGCAGAGCCAGGCATTTTGGGTATCGAAGGACTCTCCGGGTTTGTCGATAGGCGAACGGGAGCCGAACATGGGAATCAATGCGCTTCCCTTGTATTCGGTGGAACTGAAGGAATGCTCGATCCCCGCGACACAGCGGCTCGGCGGCGATGCGGGATGCGATTTTGCGCTCCTCCACAACTCGTCACGCGTCGCGCTTTCTGCACTGGCGGTGGGGGTCGCACGCGCCGCATACGAATACGCGCTGGAGTATGCAAAACAGAGGAAGGCGTTTGGCGAGGCGATAGCACAGCGGCAGTCGATCGCCTTCACACTCGCAGAAATGGCGATCGAAATAGACGCGGCACGCATGCTGGTCTGGGAGGCGGCATGGCGCCTGGATCAGGGAAGAGACGCGACGAAGGAAGCGCAGTACGCAATGAATTTCACCGGTGATATGGCGCTGATGGTCGCGGACCGGGCAGTCCAGATCCTCGGAGGATACGGATACGTCCGCGATCACCCGGTGGAGCTCTGGCTGCGCAATGCGCGGGGATGCGGAGTGCTGGAAGGAATCGCAATCGTCTAGGGGAGAAATCGATGATAAGTTTTGAGAATTCCAGGGCCATACGACAGCGGCAGGAATACGCAGAAACGATCGCACGGGAAAGAATCCGGCCGCAGGCTCGCTACTACGATGAATACGATCACGAACACGAACTGCCGTGGGATTTTGTCAACTTCATGTGGCAGGTCGCGCGCAAGGATCTCGAAAGCCTCCATCCGGGGAAATCCTTCCCGGACGAACCATTCATGCTGCTTATACATGTGAATGAAATGATCGCATGGGGAGACATCGGGTTCTACATGTGCCTGCCATGGCCCGCGCTGGGCGGCTCCGCCATCAAAGCCACCGGCACCGAGGAACAGAAGGAGCATCTGAAGGAGAAATTTCAGGCGGACAGCCCCACCTGGACATCGATGGCCCTGACGGAATCCCATTGCGGATCGGATTCATCTGCAATACGCACGACTGCGGTACGCGACGGCGACAGCTGGGTGCTCAACGGGGAGAAGCTGTTTGTCACCACGGCGAAGACATCGATGCTCGATTCCGATGGATTGATGGTCGTCTGGGCAACCACCGATCCTTCGAAGCGGGCGTCGGCGATAAAGCCCTTCCTCGTAGATGCAAAAAATCCCGGCGTGAAGATCACCAAGCTGGAAAAGAAGCTGGGGCTGCGAGCGAGCGACACGGCGGTCGTGATACTGGAAGACTGCCGGATACCGCTTAAGAACATCCTGGGAGGAATGGAAAGTACCGGTTTCAAAGGGGCGATGGCCACTTTCGATGCCGCCAGACCGTCGGTGGCCGCTGCAGGACTGGGAGTGGCCCGTGCCACACTCGACCTTCTGAAGGAACATCTCGATCTCAACGGCATCAGGATCCGCTACGGGGTTCCACGCAATCTCCTCACCTCGATCGAACGGGACATAATTGATATGGAGGCGCAGCTCCGTGCTGCGTGGCTGTTGGTGGTCAGAGCCGCCTGGCTGATTGACCGGCACAGGCCGAACACGATTGAATCCTCGATGTGCAAGGTAAAAGCCGGGGAGGTCGTTACAAAGATAACCCAGAAGGGGGTCGAACTGATGGGCCCGCTGGGCTATTCGCGCCGCCTCCTCTTTGAGAAGTGGATGAGAGACGGCAAGATCATCGATGTGTTTGAAGGGACGGGCCAGATCAACCGGCTCGTCATCGCAAGACGGATTCTGGGCTATTCCAGCAGGGAGCTCAAGTAAGACGCGTCACTAACGATCGAAAATGGAGAAGACAATATATCCACCAGTCGTGATCGGGCTCAACGCCGTAATCGCCGCAGTCACCGAGGAAACGCCGCTGATTCTGACAGTCAAGGGAACCGGACATTCGCTGACGGGCGAACTGAAGCATGACAGCAATGCCGCGGATGCAATTCCCTTCGGTCCCTTCGACCCTGCCTGCGACCGGACGCTCGAACTGGGACTGCGGCGCTGGGTGCGGGAGCAGACCGGGCTCGAACTCGGGTATGTTGAGCAGCTCTATACCTTCGGAGACAAGAACCGCGATCCGTCCGAAGAAGAGGGCGGGCCCCGCGTCGTATCGGTCGCGTACCTCGCCCTTGTAAGGGAAGGCATACTCTCCGGGACGGCCGGAGCTCACTGGCGGCAATGTTACCTGTTTTTTCCATGGGAAGACTGGCGCCGAGGCAGACCCGCCGTCATTGAAAACCATATCGCGCCGGCGCTGCGGCAGTGGGCCGACAGCGCCTTTGACGACAGGGTGAGGCAGGAAAGGAGAGAACGGATTGATATCAATTTCGGACTGGGGGGTGCGCCGTGGGTTCAGGAGCGCGTCCTGGAACGATATGAACTGATTTACGAAGTCGGGTTGGCGGCGGAAGCATCCCGGGACAGCGGCCTTCCCATTGAGGAACATCCTTTCCCGTCGGATTTGGCCCTGGGCCGGCCCATGGCTTTGGATCACCGCAGGATTCTGGCCACGGCGCTGGGGCGCCTTCGGGGAAAACTCAAGTACCGTCCGGTGGTCTTCGAACTGCTGCCGTCAGCATTCACGTTACTGCAACTGCAGCGCGTCGTCGAGGCGCTGGCAGGCGTCAGGCTTCACAAACAGAATCTGCGACGGCTGGTGGAAACCGGCCGTCTGGTTGAAGGCACAGGTCAGTTCGACCAGCAGACCGGGGGAAGGCCGGCCGAACTGTTCCGTTTCCGCAGGGACGTACTACGTGAAAGGCCGGCGCCCGGTGTCGGGCTTCCGGGAATACGGCATACAGGATAAAGAAACACACTTCCGCGCATCCCTTGAGTCACCAGGAGGAAGCATGAAGTACAGGGCACTGACAGTCTCGAGAGAGTACGGCAGCGGTGGCGCTGAGATCGCCGAAATCATCGCGCAAGATCTCGGGTGGAAGCTTGTAGACAAAGAGCTGATCCTGGAAATCAGCCGCATGGAACAGCTGCCTGCCAGCGAAGTGGCGGCGTTTGATGAACGAGTCGACACCTGGCTTCACCGGCTCACAGACGCGATCTGGAGCGTAACCGCAGACGGGGTCTCCCCCATCGTGGCGCACGACGTGTTCAACGCCGAAAAGGCGGCACAGCTTGCCAGGAGAGTCATTGAAGAAGCGTACAAGATCGGCAGGTGCGTCATCGTCGGGCGGGGCGCACAGTGTATTCTCAGAGACAGGGAGGATGTTTTCCACGCCTTCGTCTACGCGGACTGGCAGGACAAGGTGGAGAAGATCCGCGGAAGAGAGCCTCAGGGAACGAATGTTGAGGCACTGATCCGCTCAACGGATTCCCGGCGCACTGAGTATATCCGCCGTAACTACCGCGAGAACTGGCTTAACCCGCACCTGTACGACATCATGATCAATTCGCGAAACCAGACCCGGAAGACGGCGCGCCTTATCGTTGCCGCGATGCATGAACCCGTTCTGGTCCGCTAATTGCTAGCATCGTTGTTGGATTGGATCTTCCAAGCCAAAGGAGTCAAGATGCCACAAAAGCGGAACAACCGAAAGGACGCAATCTCCCTTCTCAAAGAAGATCACAAGGTGATGCAGGATCTGCTGCAGAGGCTGGTCGACGCCTCGAGCCGCCCTTCGAAATCGCGCGACAACATACTGTCGAAAGTCCACGATGAGTTGAAGACCCATGAGCAGGTTGAGCAGGAGATCTTTTATCCGGCCTTCAAAGAAGCAGTTCAGAAGAAGGACGACAGGCAACTCTTTTTCGAAGCCAGGGAAGAACACCATGTCGTGGATGTCGTGCTTGAGGAAATCAACAACCTGCATGACGGGGAGGATTCCTTTTCAGCAAAATGCAAGCTGCTTCAGGAACTGGTGAGCCATCACATCAAGGAAGAAGAGAAAGGAATGTTCCCGGTGGCGAGAAAGAGCATCGAACCGAAGACCCTGCAGGAAATGGGCCGGCAGATGGAGGAAAGGAAGCTGGCGATAAGATCGGAACTTGCATCCTGAGCTGAGAATGACCCGCCGGCCGCCGGCGGGTCATTTATCAGGCGGATCAGATGACCGTCATTCTTTCAGCTCGAAATCTCCTGTATCCCTGTTCGGGATAGCTCATCCGTTCGACCTGACTGCGTTCGCGCGGAGTCATCCGCCGAACCTTCGCTTCCTCTCTGACAGGCTCACGTTCGTAGATTGTTGCCTTGTATTCACAAGCCTCCAACAGCTCACGAATTTCCCGGGTGTATACCATGGACATCACCTCTCCTCCGACTGATGACGGCAAGGCCACGACGAACGGCAACGAAAGCATGCGGGTGTCTTTATAAGTCACCGGGAGGCAACCTATCAATGCGCTGAAATACCCATTGATACTTGAGCAATTACCCCCATGCCCATCAGGGGTGCCATCGCGCAGCGGTACTTTTCCCGGATGACGCCTGACACATCAGAATCTGTTCTGCTTTATACTCGGCGATGATTCTGAACGTGTTCACATCGTAGACCGCAGTGGACCTCCCTTCGTTCTTTTTCTGTATATCTGCGTTTTGATATTCGTGTTTTTGACCGTTCTTGAGAAGAATCGTTACAACCATGCATCCTTCTTCATGCCGGTGAACGCCCGGCAGGGCGCTCACTCGCTCTTCGAAATATAGAGAATTGAGCCATCGATGACAGGTCCGCACAATACGTACATGTACCCAATCGACACTTGGAACTACTGCGCAGGTGACACGAGTTTGATTTGCACCCGGAAGGAAGTAGAATTACCTCGATTCTGTCCGCCGGTAATCCCCCCTTCCCCGGCATAACCCAAGAGGTCCGATATGGCAACTTCCAGTGGTTCATTACACGAACCTGCAGATCAGCTGCGAACCGAGACGATTGACAGGCATCGCGCCGTAGTCTCACTGATGGAAGAACTCGAGGCAATCGACTGGTATGACCAGCGGATTGATGCCACTAAAGACGAGGAACTCCGGCACATCCTGGAACATAACCGGGACGAGGAAAAAGAACATGCCGTAATGCTGCTCGAATGGATCAGACGGCGCGATCCTGAGATGGACGCGAATCTCCGCAAGATCCTTTTCACCGAGGGGGATATAGCTGCTCTTGATCACGATAACGAGAATGAGGAACAAGCTGCCGGCACGAAGGGTCATGAATCCCTGACGGTGGGCAGCCTGCGGAAAGGAGGCAAGCGATGAACGACCTGAGGCGGGAACTGGCCCCTATACCTGATGAGGCATGGGAAATACTGGAAGAAGAGGTGACCCGTACGCTCAAAGCGGCGCTTTCTGTCAGGAAGATCGCCGATTTCAAGGGGCCGCACGGCTGGGAATACTCCGCAGTAAACCTGGGCCGCACCCGGACAGCAGAATCCGCACTTGTCGAAGGGCTCCAGACACGAATTCGGATGGTCCTCCCTTTAGTCGAATTGAGGGCTGAGTTCGAACTGCTGCGGGACGACATCGATTCTGCGAATCGCGGCGCGCGCGACGTGGATGTGCACCCCGCTATAGACGCTGCGCTCAGGCTGGCCTCGGCGGAAGACAAGCTGGCGTATTACGGATATGCCCCGGCCGGAATACGAGGAATATGCGAAGCATCGCCACACGCGGCGCTGTCCTTGCCTCCTGATCCGGCAGCCTACCCACAGGTCATCGCTGAAGCCAGGGAAAGGCTGCGCGACGGGGGGATTCACGGACCATATGCTCTCGCCTTTGACGCCGCCGGCTACACGGCTCTTTCGAAGACCACGGTAAGCGGATTCCCCGTCCTGCTGCACGTGCGCCGGCTACTCTCCGGCCGGGTGATATGGGCTCCTGCCCTTGACGGAGCGCTCCTCGTGGCACTTCGCAGCGGAGATTTCGAAATGACGGTGGGGCGCGATGTCTCGATAGGGTATCTTGATCATGACGCGCACAGGGTGCGGCTCTACCTTGAGGAAAGCGTCACGTTCCAGGTGCTTACTCCAGAAGCGGCGATAACGCTGAAGCGTTCCTGAAACCGAAACTCAAGCGGCTTACTTCAGTGACAACAAATATGAAGTGAGAGCGTCAAGGTCCTTTTCGGGAAGGTTGGGATAAGCCTTCATTGTCGTGTTGGACTTCATCTCTTTGGGTGTCCGAATCCACTTCTGCATCTCCTTGGGCTTCAGCCTGGATCCGACACCGTCGAGTGCCAGCCTTTTGCCCCCCGCTCCCGAAATGGAATGACACATGGCACACTTCTGCGCCGCATACACCTGCTTGCCGTGTTCAGCTACGGCATCGACCGCCGAGACGATGCAGGCACCGACGCAAAGGATCAGGACCGCGCATGCTATGATTGCCGATTTCATGAAATCCTCCGATATTCTCCCGGGTGCCTTTCAACGATAATAAGCTCCAATCCGGGTGTGAGGTGGATTGAAGAACCTGACGCTCCTCTTCTTGAACACCCCGACAAGCATAACTCCCGCGACGAACCCTCCGGCATGGGCCCAGAACGCGATCCCGCCGGAATCCTGCCCCCCGGACACGCTACCCATACTACCGCTCAGAACTTGAAGAAGAAACCAGAATCCGAGAATCAGCCCCGCAGGCAAATAGATGAGGCGGATGAAGAATCCGAGGAAAATGAGGGTAAGGACATGCGCCCTCGGGTAGAGCATCACGTACGCCCCCATGACTCCGGCAATTGCGCCGCTTGCTCCGATCGATGGAATGGCGGATGCCGGATTGAACAATACGTGCGCGAACGAAGCTGATATGCCGGACAGGAGATAGAACACGAGATAGCGCAGGGGCCCCATCGCCTCTTCGATATTGTTGCCGAAGATCCACAGGAACCACATGTTTCCGATCAGGTGCATCCAGCTGCCGTGCAGGAACATGCTCGTGAACGTGCTCGCCATTGGAGGAACGGCCGCGAGAGCATCCGGAAGCCTCTGTTCCCCGGTAATCACAGCCGGAATGGCTCCATACTGATACACGAAGATCTGCATGTCTCTGGGGCCGAGGGAAACCTGGTACATGAAGATCACCACGTTCACGAAAATGAGGAGCCAGTTGATAACCGGTGTAATCGAAACCGGATTGTCGTCTCTAAGAGGAAACATCTCTGAAACCAACCCTTCCAGGCGTTCTCCTGATTATATCTTATCGGCCCACGGCCACACCCGCCTATCCATATAGGAACTTTAATGGTAACTTTCTTCTGAAAGGCGGTACCCATGCCGGACGTAGTCTTCTCTGTGGATGCGGGCGTCGCCCGCATCACGATCAACAGACCCGGGAAAAGAAATACCCTCACCGGACAAACCATCAGAGAGCTGCGCCAGTGCCTGCAGAAGGCGGAAGAGGACGACGCAGCCAGGGTGGTCGCACTGACAGGAGCCGGAGAGCAGGTATTCTGTGCGGGGCTTGACCTCAGATCCACGCTCTCGTCCGCGGCGGAAGAGCAGAAGGTCCGGCCGGCTGATTACCGGAACCTCCTGCTCGAAATCACGGGATTTCCGAAGCCCACGGTCACTCTTGTGCGCGGACATGTGCTGGGCGGCGGTATCGGAATCGTACTGGCCTCCGACCTGTGTATTGCCTGCGACGATGTCCATTTCTCCACACCCGAAATCCAGGTGGGGATGTTCCCGATGATGGTGCTCGGCTTGCTCTACAGGAATGTGGGGCGCAAGAAGGCGACCGAAATGATGTTTCTGGGCGAAAGCATAACCGCCGCACAGGCACGGGAATACGGAATCATAAATCATGCCTGCAGCCGTGACCGCTTTGACGAAGCCTCCGGAGAGCTGCTTCAGAAGCTGTCGGCGAAGAGCCCCACAATACTGGCGCTCGGCAAGAAGGCGATCTCCCGGTTTCTCGATGAGAAACTTGCTGAAGAAGAGAGTTTTCTCGAATCGGCCCTCGCCGAAGTCATGGAGACGGAAGACAGCAAGGAAGGAATTCAAGTATTCCTCGAAAAACGCAGGGAGCGCTTCTCATGAAGACCATCAGGATCGGCGGAGCACTCGGGTATTGGGGCGACCGCACGGACGCACTGATCGATCTCCTGAACGGAGGGCCGCTCGATTACGTCATGATGGATTACCTTGCGGAAATCACGATGTCGATTCTGCAGAAGCAGAGGAAGGAGGATCCGCAAACAGGGTACCCGGCCGACTTCATACCGCTCATGAGGCAGGCGATCCCCTTGTTGCACCAGAAACGAGTGCGGCTGGTCACGAATGCGGGCGGGATGAATCCGCTGGGACTCGCCCAAGCTCTGATCCATGAGGCAAAAGGACTGGGGCGCCCGGGGCTCAGGGTCGGGGTAGTGTATGGAGACGATCTCATGCCCCGGCTGGCGGAGTTAACGGCGCGCGGCATTGACTTCATCAACCTGGATACGGGCGCGCCGCAGCGAGAGATGCCCGGCCCCATCACTTCCGCCAACGTCTACTTCGGTGCTTTCCCGGTGGCCGAGGCTCTCTCGGCCGGCGCTGATATCGTGGTGACAGGACGAGTTAATGACGCGGCTCTCGCGCTCGGCCCCGCAATACATGAGTTCAAGTGGAAACCCGACCAGTACGACCTTCTGGCCTGCGGCACAATCGCAGGACACCTGATTGAATGCGGCGGACAGGCCTCGGGTGGGAATTTCAACGGAGGATGGCAGCGCGTGCCTGATCTGGACCGGCTCGGATTCCCTATTGCAGAACTCGGAGAAGACGGCTCTTTGGTCATGACTATACACCCCGGCCAGGGCGGACTCATGACTCCGGCGGTTGTGAAGGAACAACTGCTGTACGAAATCGGCGACCCGTCCGCGTACGTGGTGCCGGATGTAACCTGCGACCTCACGGAACTCGAAGTGGATGACCTGGGAAACAATCGCGTCAGGGTAAAGGGAACAAAAGGTCATCCGCCTCCCTCGCACTACAAAGTCTCGATGAGCTACGAAGGGGGCTATCGGATTGTGACGGGACTCATCTACACGTGGCCGGACTGCATAGCCAAGGCAAAGGCAAGTTCGGAGTTGATCCTGAAAAGACTGGCGAGACTGGGAGTGCCGTACCGGGACGTGCTGGTTTCGATATTCGGCAGCGACGCGGTGCACGGGCCGATGTCGCAGGGGGGCAAAGATCCGGATGAAGTGTACCTGAGGATGGCATTCCTGGTGGATGACCCCGTGACGGCGGACAGGATCTCCCGCGAAGTCATAACTCACGTCCTGTGCGGAATCCCGACAGGATGCCTCCCTGACGTCTTCAGGCCCGCCCCGCACCACCAGATAGTCTATTGGCCGAGCCTGATTCCGAAATCGGAGGTCACGCCGGTTGTGAAAATCACCGGAGGAGCGGCATGAAGGAAGTGCCACTGGCCAGGATCGCGCATGGAAGGAGTGGCGACAAAGGAGATACCGTCAACTGCGGAATAGTTGCACGCAAGCCCGAGTATTACCGCCTCATTGCCGAACAGGTGACGGCGGAGCGGGTCAAAGCCCATTTCGGCGACTTCTGCAAGGGGACGGTGAAACGATATGATCTCCCCCGCATATATGCATTCAACTTCGTTCTGACCCAGGCACTCGGGGGAGGTGGAACAACATCCTTGCGGCTGGATCCACAGGGGAAGACCTATGCAGCCGCCCTGATGAGAATGAAGATACTGGTGCCTGACGACTGCAACGAATGAGGTGCTCGGGCGAAAGAGGCAACCTATGGACAAGTCGAACAGATACGAGACAGCTCTTGTAACCGGCGGAACCCGCGGGATAGGGTTTGCAGTCGCGGAAGAGCTTCTGAAAAAGGGGATGAAAGTGCTGATCTGCGGCACAACCGAAGAGGGTGTGAAGAAGGCCGTCAACGAACTGAAGCAAAGCCATCCGGCTATCGAGGGGCTAGTGTGCGATATTCGAAGGCACGAGCAGGTTAAAGAGCTGGTGCAGGAAGCCATACGCCTGCATGGCAGGCTGGATGTGCTGGTGAACAATGCCGGGATAGGCCGCTTCAGCAGTGTTGAAAAGATGAGCCCCGAAGACTGGCGCGCGACCATCGACACGAACTTGTCGGGCCTGTTCTACTGCTGCCATGAAGCGATTCCGCATATGAAGAAGGGGGGCGGCGGATACATCATCAATATAGGAAGTCTTGCCGGGAAGAATTACTTCCCGGGAGGTTCCGCATACGGAGCCTCAAAGGCAGGCCTCATCGCCTTTTCCGAGGCGCTGATGCAGGAACTCCGGTACGACCACATCCGGGTGAGCTACATCATGCCGGGCTCTGTGGAGACGGGTTTCAACGGCCCTGCGCCACAATCCCGGGAAAGGAACTCAAAGACTTGGAAGCTCCTCCCCGAGGATGTGGCCAAGGCCATAGTGTTCCTGCTCGACTCTGACCCGAGGGGCCTGCAGAGCCGAATCGAAATGCGGCCATCGGAACCCGCCAAATGAGGCTATTGAGTGTCCTGAGCAACGGCGCGGCGCGCATAGTAGCCCCGTCGCGTCCGTACCACGGCATCAGGATTCCCTTCGAGTTCGACTCGTATGCTTCGCCATTTACCGTCGTGACTCCTGTTCGATGAGTTGTACCCCAGCTGATATTGGATACGCAGATCATCGGCGATTTCAGAGTAGACGCCCGACAGTTCCGACGTCTTGGTCGGGGAATACATCCGGCCACCTGTCTGGTCTGCGATCATCTGGAGCTGTTCCCGTGCCAGTTCACAGACCGGATCATCGCTGCGGCCGTAAGGCGGAGACCCGGGGGGAAGAGGCGAGGGGGAAGGAAACGGAAAGGGGAACGGGAACTGGAAACCGCGTCCCCGGCGACCGGGCCAGCCGGAACCGGATGGACCGGAACTCCGGCTGAAATGCGGGGAATTTTTCTCGGTATTGAGGAAGATTGTGTAGATGATCATGTCCGTCTCCTGGACTCTCCGGTACAAATCGTCAAAGCTTGTCCGGGAGCCGCTCTCGGGCATGCCATCGAGCCGGTTGTCGATGCCGTCGGTAAAGACCACGATGGCGCTGCGGCCCTGCACACCGTCCATGTATTGGGTTACGCCGGTCATCAATGCGTCATAAAAAGCCGTTCCGCCACCTGATCTCATCCGTTTAATCGCGTGCTCGGCCTTGTCGAGATCGTCGGTGAACTCCTGCACAAGCTTCACCCTGGAATTGAATGTGGCGACCGCAACGCGGTCCCCCGGCTTTATTTGCCGGGTGAACTCAATAGCAGCATGCTTCATCATCTTCAAGTAAGCGCCCGTACTGCCACTGACGTCCATCAGAAGGAGGAGATTGAAAGGAGCTTCAGTGGGGAGGAACTGCTGGATATTCTGCAGAACGCCGTCTTCATAGACTATGAAGTCGTGCTGCTGCAGCCCGGCGAGGCTGCGGTTGGATAATCTGTCCCGCACAGACAGGTTAAGGAACACCGTTTCGACGTCTACTTTCAGTTCGTAATCACCCTGGATCAGATCGGGTTTTGATTCCTGCGCATGAACTAGGCAATGGCCGTGAAACCAGACGGCCAATAGGATCAGAAAGATTTTTTGATGCACTTCAAACCCTCCGACTATCTTAGTACGGAGGATGCATTACGAAGACCCCAGTTGCAATTGCCTTTCAACTCTCCCCGAACTGGTACAATAAGGCCAGTTCCGGGCCCCAGTCCCTGCCAGTCCAAAATCCGGAAAGGCGGACCGTTCAGGGTAAAAATCCCGGATTGAGGCGATTTCGGGCGGCAGGGTCCGACGCGAGGTCTGTGGCGGTCCAGGCCATCGCGAGCGCACCGTCATAGACGGCCTTATCTGCGGCTTCTGTTATGCAGTGGTTTGTGAACTCGCGCTGGTGATTGACGGCGGGGAGCGAGTCGATTCCTATCATGGGATGAATGGAAGGGATGGTTTTGGAGACATTTCCCATGTCGGTGGAAGCGGCGGCTCTCTCGGCGGCACCTTCCACATTCGGAAAATTACGCCCGAGCAATTCCGCATTACGCCGGAACACTGCAGCGATCTCGCGGTCATGCAGCATTTCCGAATAAGGTTTGTCTCCACCGATGATCTCGAGTTTTGCGCCGCTGCCGATTGCACCGGCTTCGAAGCAGCGGTAAACGCGCGGGCGCAGCTGCTCGAGCTGTTCGATGGTCTGAGAACGCACGATGAACCGGGCGGAAGTGAAAGCGGGGACGATGTTGGGAGCATCGCCGCCATGTGTGATGATGCCATGGATCCGGTCGGTCGGGAGAATATGCTGGCGCAGGAGTCCGATGGAAGTCTGGGCAATTGTCATCGCGTCTGCGGCATTGATTCCCATCTCCGGAAATGCTGACGCATGCGCCTCCTTGCCTGTATACCTGATCTCGAACATGGAGGCTGCGATTATTCTGGGGGTGAGGACGTCAAAAGGAGCCGGATGTACCATCATGGCGGCGTGAACTCCCTCGAAGGCGCCGCGCTCGAGCAGCAGTATCTTCCCTCCCGCGTCCCCCAGTTCCTCGGCAGGTGTCCCAATGACGGTTACGGTCAGCCCGACATCATCTGCCGCGGCAGCAGCGGCGATTCCGGCTCCCGCTGCAGCCGCCGCGATGATGTTGTGCCCGCAGGCGTGGCCGATGCCCGGGAGAGCGTCATATTCGGCGCATATGGCAATGTTGAGGGGACCGTTCCCTGCCCTTGCTGCAAAAGCCGTCGGGAGTCCGCAGATTCCCACTTCAACGTGAAAGCCCTCATCTTGCAGCATTCCGGCCAGCCACGCTGCGGCATTCACTTCCTCAAAGCCCGTTTCAGGGTGCCGGTGAATCCGATGACTCAGGTCCAGCAGTCTCGGGTATACTCGATTCAGTCTCTCTGCCACGTTGTCCCTCGGATTCATTGACGCCTCCTCGGTTCGTCCTCTCCCAGTAGTTTATACTATGGGGCCAGACGCCATTACTCTTTTGTGGGGTATTGTATTAGAATGATTTTTTCCCGGGAGCCTGTTCCTTCCTGGAGTGACCAGCAGGAGAATGACATATGCTTGTGATGATGAAATCGCATGCGACGGCGGATGAAATCAGTGCCGTCTGCCGTAAGATCGAATTAATGGGCTTCAAAGCCCACCCTATTCCAGGAATTACCCGCACTGCAATCGGAATAACAGGCAACCAGGGACCGGTAGAAGCAGCCGCGCTGGAGGCGCTCCCGGGAGTCGGTGAATGCGTACCGGTCTCGAAACCGTACAAGCTGGTCGGACGTGAAGTCAAAGAGGCCACCACCATTATTGATCTCGGAGATGGCGTGCGGATAGGAGGATCCGAGGTTGCGATCATTGCGGGTCCGTGCGCAGTGGAAACCCGCGAGCAGACGAGGGCTGTGGCCGAGGCGGTGGCGGCCGCCGGAGCAAAGCTCTTCCGTGGCGGCGCGTACAAACCACGCACTTCCCCCTACAGCTTTCAGGGACTGGCGGAGGATGGGCTGAAGATTCTGGCGGAAGTCCGCCGAGACTTCGGGCTCAGGATCGTAACTGAAGCGATAGACGTGGAAAGTGTGGACATCGTGGAACGATACGGCGACGTCATCCAGATAGGTGCGCGTAACATGCAGAATTTTTCGCTCTTGAAGCGCGCGGGCCGGTCGTCCAAACCGGTGCTTCTGAAGCGGGGCATCTCAGCCACGCTTGACGAGATGCTCATGGCGGCCGAATACATCCTGTCCGAGGGAAACTACAATGTGATCTTCTGCGAGCGCGGAATAAGGACCTTTGCCGATCACACACGCAATACGCTCGATCTGAGCGTCGTTCCGGCCGTTCAGCGCCTGAGTCATCTGCCGATTATTGTCGATCCCAGCCATGGAACGGGACGCAGGGAGAAAGTCATACCCCTTTCCCGCGGGGCCATCGCGGTCGGAGCCGACGGACTCATGATTGAGGTCCACGCGCATCCGGAAGAGGCGCTGTCGGATGGAAACCAGTCCATACAGCCTCCCGAGTTCCGGCAACTGATGGCCGAGATACGACAGATAGCGACGGTTGTCGGCCGCACCGTATCTCCCGAACCGGCAGACATCGCATCACGTTCAACAATCCAGGCACAGCTTTTGCAGTGAAATCTGAATCGCTCCTGACAGAATACCTTCCTGATTCGAGTTTGCGGATTGATCCGGATGTTGCGGGTCTCGAGGACTTTCCACGCGAGTTCTTCCGTCTCGAAACCGCTCACGTCGCGCGCGGACTCATAGGCGCATGGTTTGTCCGGAGATATCGAAGCAAATGGTACGGAGCCCGTATAATCGAAACGGAAGCCTATCTCGGAATAGAAGACAAGGCTGCGCACTCCTGGCGCGGGCGGCGCACCCCCCGTGTGGAACCGATGTACCGTGACGGGGGGCACCTCTACGTCTTTCTTGTTTATGGAATGCACAGCTGCGCTAATGTCGTCACCCGTCCTCCGGGTATACCTGAAGCAGTTCTGCTGCGTGCGGCCGAGGGTCCGGAAGGAACGCCGGCAAAACTCCTGAGCGGGCCCGGCAGGCTCTGTGCCGCACTGGGAATCACGGTGGCGTCGAGTGGAATTGATCTTCTGTCGGGGGGCGATATACGGCTCTTTCAGGGGACCGGCTGCGACACAATCGGGGTGTCGAAACGAATCGGAGTCGATTATGCGGGTGAAGCGGCCGAATGGCCTTTGCGCTTTTTCGACACAACCTCGCGGGCCGTGTCAGGGCCGGCGCGCTTAAGAAGGAAATAGCTCATTAAAGCGTTATCCTGTCGCCCGCATCTTCGAAAATCGTGCTGAGTACGTCGATCAGATCCCGAGATCGCATCGCACCCAACAGGCGCTTCACTTCGCGGCCGGAAGAATCGAGGATTATGATGGTCGGAAACCCTTCGACTCTGTACCTGCGGGCGAGCCGGTCGCCTTCGGGCTCTGCATCCTGAAACACCCGTACATAGATCTGGCTGCGGGAGAATTCTATGAATTCCTTGTCTGAATAGACCTCACGGGTCATTCGCCGACACTGTGGTCACCACGTCGCCGAAATATCAAGTACAATGAACTTGTTCTCGGCCGAGGCTTTCTTCAGAGCCTGGTCCATCTTCAGCCAGGCGACTTCGTCACCTGCGGCGGCGGGAACGAAAAGCGTCAGGGACAGCGTTATTGCAAACCAAGTTCTCATGCGGCACCTCACGAATGTCTTACCCCCTGCAACCACCCGATTCAATGGCGCCGCCGCGTTTTGGCGTCTATCCCACCATCTTCGCTTCAGCCATGCTTGTAACCTTATCAATCATTCGCGGGTGCACCGGATCGAGCTTGTCAGGATCGATGCCAAGTTCCCTGATGGCGCGGCTGACTTCCCGCGCCGGAATCAGCCCATCCTGCGAGAGTGCATGGAGGGCGGCAACGGCAATGCTCTCGGCATCCACCTCGAAAAAGCGCCTCAATGCTTCCCGCGTATCGCTCCTGCCGAATCCGTCCGTTCCGAGTACGACATAACGCTGATTGATCCAGGGGCGGATAAGGTCGGGAAGCGTTTTGACAAAGTCGGTGGCCGCGATAAAAGGACCGGGAACATCTTCAAGCACTGCGGTCACGTGAGGAACCTTCGGCGCATCCTCAGGGTGCAGACGGTTCCAGCGCGCGGACGAGAGTGCGTCGTCACGCAGCTGCTGGTAGCTCGTGACGCTCCAGACGTCGGACGAAACCTGGAATTTCTCGGCAAGCAGTTCCTGCGCCCTGAGAACACACTGCATGATTGAACCGCTGCCGAAAAGCTGCACGTGATGCTTCAGCCTTTCCGGGGCCGGGCGGAAGAGGTACAGTCCTTTGATTACTCCTTCTTCCACACCGTCGGGCATGGGTGGATGATATATATTCTCGTTGTACACGGTGATGTAGTAGAAGACATCCTCCCCCTTCTGATACATCCTGTGCAGGCCGTCTTTCACAATCATCGCGACCTCGAAGGCAAACGCGGGATCGTAGGCCTTGACATTGGGAACGACTGAAAACAGCACCTGACTGTGCCCGTCTTCGTGCTGCAGTCCCTCTCCGTTCAAAGTCGTTCGCCCTGCAGTCGCTCCAATGGCGAATCCGCGCCCGCGGGCGTCGCCGAAAGCCCAGAAGAGGTCGCCGGTCCTCTGATATCCGAACATCGAATAGAAGAGGTAGAAGGGAATCATATACTCACCGTGAGTGGCGTAGCTCGTCCCCGCCGCCGTAAAACTTGCGGTGGCTCCCGCCTCCGTGATTCCTTCTTCCAGTATCTGGCCGTCTTTCGACTCGTTGTAGCTCAGCAGCATGCCGGCATCAACCGACTCGTAGAGCTGTCCCAGGGACGAGTAGATGCCGAATTCACGGAACATTGCATCCATTCCGAAGGTTCTGGCTTCGTCAGGAATGATCGGCACGATTCTTCTGCCGATCTCCCTGTCGCGCATCAGCTTTCGCATGAGCCTGACCAGGGCCATCGTGGTGGAAACCTCACGGCTCTTCCCTGTCCCGGTCTTGAATTCGTCGTACAGATCGTGAGTCGGCAGATTGAGGGGCTTCGCCCTGACTACGCGTTTTGGCAGAAAACCGCCAAGCGCGCGACGCCGCTCGAGGAGATACTCGATTTCAGGGCTCTTCGGCCCGGGGTGATAATACGGCGCATCTTCGAGCTGCTTGTCCGTGATGGGAAGCTCGAGAAGGGCACAGAACTCTCGCAGCTGGTCCAGACTCATCTTCTTGAGCTGGTGGGTCACGTTCTTGCCGAGAAATCCTTCTCCCAAAGCCCATCCTTTTACTGTCTTGGCAAGGATGACAGTGGGCCGTCCCTTATGCTCGGTCGCATGCTTGTAAGCCGCATAAAGTTTGATGTAATCGTGCCCGCCACGCCGGAGGTTCTGCAGGTCGCGGTCGCTCAAATGATCGACCATGGCGCGAAGCCGGGGATCAGGCCCGAAGAAGTGCTCCCTGATGTAATCTCCCTTGGCCGTGGCATACTTCTGGTAGGCTCCGTCGACGGTCTCGTTCATCTTTTCAACAAGCAAGCCGTCTTTGTCGCGGCAGAGCAGGTCATCCCATTCCCTTCCCCAAATGACTTTTATGACATTCCAGCCGGCACCCCGGAAGACCATCTCCAGTTCCTGAATAATCTTGCCGTTGCCTCGTACCGGCCCGTCCAGCCGCTGCAGGTTGCAGTTGACGACGAAGATGAGGTTGTCCAGCCGTTCGCGCGAAGCAAGGAAGAGTGATCCGAGCGTCTCGGGCTCGTCGCATTCACCGTCGCCGAGAAAGCACCAGACGCGGGAATTCTCAGTGTTGGCGATTCCACGAGCCTGTAGATACCGGTTGAAGCGGGCCTGGTAGATGGCATTCAGCGGCCCCAGTCCCATCGAAACCGTTGGAAACTCCCAGAAATGGGGCATGAGGCGGGGATGCGGATAGGATGAAAGCCCGGCGCCGGGAACTATCTCGCGACGGAAGTTGTCCATCTGCGCCTCGGTGATGCGCCCTTCAAGAAATGCCCTGGCGTAGATTCCCGGAGCGGCGTGTCCCTGAAAGAACAGTTGATCTCCGGGATGCTTATCCTTGCCGCGGAAGAAGTGGTTGAATCCGACACCGTACAGTGCGGCAGAGGAGGCAAAGGTCGAAATGTGACCGCCTATTCCGTCGTACTGCTTATTGGCCCTCGTGACCATCACGACCGAATTCCAGCGCTCGAGCCTTCGTATTCTCTTCTCCATCTTTTCGTCGCCGGGAAACGGCGGCTCCTCGGCCGGGGGGATCGTGTTGATGTACGGGGTCTGAACCGGTTCCGGCAGCCCGATGTTCAACGCCCGGGCACGCTCCAGAACAGCGCTGACAAGATAATTGGCACGCATCGTCCCGCGGGCTCGGGCCACGGAATGCAACGAATCAATCCATTCCTGCGTTTCGGCAGGATCCGAGTCAGGCAGTTGTAGATAACTCACGATTCTTTCACCCCCCTCACCCTATGTACCCATCTTATGGGAAACAATAGGTGACGGCAATGGGGATAGTCTTCCACCGGCAGGCAGAAGGCACAGGTGCGCCTTCTGCTGGCCACATCCGGATCAGAAACTCTTCGAGAATCCTATTCCGAACCAGATATTATTACGTTCGAACGTGGCATTTCCGATGCTTTCACTGAGCAGTGAGGAGAAGTTGAAGGTGGGGATAACGCTGAGGTGTTTCAGCGAGACGGGGGCGCTCACCACAAGGGTAAGATCGTTGAACCGGCCGCCGTCGATCCCGAAATACCCCCTGTTGTAGCCGGAAGTCCCCCAGGCGACACTGCCCCCGACGAGCAGATCGACATAGTAGTCCTTGTTCCATTTGAGCGCCTTTTCGAAAGAGTGACCGATGGCGGCCTGAATGTAGCTCCCGTCGACTTCATCGACGTCCCGATACCACACCAGGCGGGGCTTCAGAAGAACGTCGCAACTCAACGCACCGTAAATCTCGGTCGTCGATTCGGCATCCGTGTGAGGAAAACGGTAATGAATGGTTCCAAGCGAAAATCCCATTCTCTTCGTGCCGGGGACGCTTGCCGAGTAATCGAGCGTGTAGTTCACTTCACTGAATCTGCCGCCGTTTTCGGGCGCGGTCTGCGAGCCATCCGTCAGGTCCATGTTCCCCCAGACGGAACCGGTGAATCCATGGATGCTGCCGGAGATGTAGGGCTGGAACACGCTTGTGTCATTGACGTTCTGCCCGCGCCAGATGTACTTGCTGTAATAGTTGGCCGACACGTTCGCCTTGAGGGGACTGTTGTCGCCCGCGTCGAGCGGGCAGACGACTATCAAGATCAGGATCAGGGGGCCTGCGCTCGGGATCATTCTCTTCAGATTCATCATGTCTCCTTTTTTCAAGTTTTTTCGTTCCCGAACAATTGCACCAGCCGTGCCATGCCCGCGATTGCAGCGAATTAAATAAGATTGATGTTTTGTTTTCAATGGTTTATAAGTCTCTCACTCCCGGCGCCCCGGGACGGCAGAGGCAACATAATCGTAAGATCGAGTTGATAAACCAACAGATCTGTAACGTGGTTCACGACAACAGGCACGGCTTCGAGGCGCGACGGCGGCGCAGTCAGTGCCTCCAAATACAATTTTGTAGTACAGGAAGCGAATTCCTACCGGGATGTAATCAGGTTGGCCGCGGACGTCCCCGCGGCTGCTTCCGCACCGCCAGGCAGGGAATTTTTACCGGGTCTCAGGACACACGGGTATTTTGCCCTTGTCTTGCAAGTATCTGATTTGAAAGCAATTATTAATGTCTTAGGAAGTGGCACATCGATTGCTTTAAGAGAAACTGTTTGGCCCTGGCTCACGCTCCCCTAAACGCGGAGAAGGACAGGTTTAGGACTCAATAATCAGGAGGATATATGAGATCGATTCAATCCCGCCGTTTAATGCCTGTGCTGTTCGCTGCTTTCGTATTCGTATTCATGATAGCCCTGGTGGGTTACGGACAGGAAGCTCAGTCCGGAACAACCAGCACCGTGCAGGTTCCAGCCGGCCAGAAGCTGGAAATCGAAGGAGTCATTCTCGGCCAGCAGGAAGACACCATTTCCGTCCGCAGTACAGGAGGGGCGGTTTACAACGTCTCCCTCGCGAACAATCCCGAGGTGAAGGAAAAAAAGAGTAACCCCTTCCGCGGAGCCAAGAGATTCAGCAAAGCTGACCTTGTCCCCGGCCTGCAGGTAGAAGTAAAAGGATTAGGCAACGACGCAGGTGCGCTTGCCGCAAGAGAGATCAAATTCAGACATGACGATTTCAAAGTAGCTCAGACCATGGACACGAGAGTCGTCCCGGTCGAAAGCGAGCTGACTGCCACCAAGGCCCGCCTGGGTGAAGCAGAACAGAACGCCCAGAGGCTTTCCGGCCAAGTCCAGGAACTCGCTGCAGTATCCAATGCGGCCAGAGGCGGAGCCAAAGCCGCGCAGGAGACAGCCGACAATGCCATGTCGGCGGCTAACAATGCCCAATCCATTGCCGACCTCGCCCGGTCCGGCGTCGATGCTGCAAACGATCGCATCTCTTCGCTGGACGACTACGATGTAAAGAATTCCACGGTTGTCCATTTCAAGGCAGGAAGCGCCATTCTGAGCCCGGAAGTCAAGGCCGAGCTTGAGAGGCTTGCCGAACAGACCAAAGTGGAAAGAGGCTTCCTTATTGAAGTTGCCGGCTTCGCATCATCAGACGGGAACGAGGCGTTTAACCGCAGGCTCAGCCAGCGACGTGCCGACGCCGTTATCCAGTACCTTGCGGAAAAGTATTCCATTCCTCTCCGGCGCTTCGTCCCTGCAATGGGATATGGCGAAAGTCAGCCGGTTGCGGACAACTCCACACGTGAAGGGCGTAAGGAGAACCGCCGTGTTGAAGTCCGAGTCCTGGTGAGCAAGGGGCTCGCCCAGTCTGAGGGGACTTCGACGATGAACATGCCGGAATCCAACCAGCAGTAGGATTCCTGCCGGGGGCGGCTGTGCCGCCCCCGGCAGGTTTCTGTTCGCGCACAATCGGATGGGTCAATATGCGGTTCTGGAAAAGTAGAAGCTTTTTGTGGTTCTGTGTGCTCTCTCTCGCGATCAGGAGCCTGTATGGCCAACTGTCTGCGAATTTCATAAGCTCAGACGTTACCGATTACCCATCTTCAAGTGTCATACGCGTCAACACCAGCCTTGTGACGGTTCCGGTCTCGGTTACGGATTCGAAGGGAAGGCCTGTTCTTGACCTGAGAATGGATGAATTCAGGATCGAGGAGGACGGCCGCTTCCAGGAAGTGCAGAAGATGGCTGAGGCGGGCCAGTCGCCTCTCCAGATCGCACTTCTGTTCGATCTCTCCAGAAGCCTCAGCCCGCGTTTCGAGTTTGAACAAAAAGCGGCAATCAGGTTCCTTGAGAAGATAATGAAACCCGGAGACACGGTATCGATCGTGACGTTTACCGAAGATCAGCAGATTCTGCTCCGCAATTCTCCTTCGCTCAAAGACGCCTTGCACCAGCTCCTGATGCTGAAGCCGACCGAAAGCGCCACGGCGTTTTACGATTCCGTTGTATACACCGCAAAGCTTCTGCAGCAGATGGCGGCGCCTGAAACGAGGCGGGCGCAGATTGTGCTTTCCGACGGGGAGGACAACCGCAGCGACCGGACCATCTTTGATGCGCTGAGAGAAGTGCAGCGCTGCGATACGATCTTCTATTCCATAAATCCCGGAGGGGCGTCGATCCGCCTCAACGAGATCAGCATCAAAGGACAGCGCGACCTCCACTCACTGGCTTCCCAGACCGGCGGAACTGCCTTCATCTCCGACGACAGGAGTGATCTCGATGGAATATTCAGCCTCATAGCCACGGAACTCAGGGCGCAGTATCTTCTCAGCTACTACTCCTCAAACTCCAGCCTGGACGATCAGTTCCGGCGCATAGCCGTATCCATCCCCGGACGGCCGGACCTGCGGGTGCGGGCGCGTCAGGGCTACTTCGCTGCGCGACGGTAGGAACCCGCCCGACATCACCCTTTTCCAAATTCTGAATTCCATTAGAATAGACCCATGAGAAAATTCAAGACCGCCTTCATCCTTGGGGCAGGACTGGGAACCCGTCTTCGTCCCCTCACGGAGCATTGTCCCAAGCCGCTTCTCCCGCTTGACGGTCGCCCGGTCATCACCCACGCGATGGATCATCTCCTGCAGATCGGCATAGAACGCTTCATCGTCAACACCCACCATTGCCCTGAGATTTACAGGCAGAAGTTCCCCGACAATCGCTGGCGTGGGGTCCCGATCATATTCCGGCACGAGCCCGTGCTGCTCGATACCGCGGGAGGGCTGAAGAACATTGAAGACCTTCTCGGAGACGAACAGACGATTCTCTGCTATAACGGGGATGTCATAGCAGATTTTCCGCTGCAGAAGCTGGTGCAGTACCATCTGCAGAACTCACCGGAAGTCACCCTGGTGTTGAGAAGCACGGGAGGTCCGCTGAACGTTATCGTCGATGAAGGCGGCAGGATCTGTGATATCCGGGGAAAAACGCAGCAAAAAGGCGCAAAGGCATGCGTCTTCACAGGGATCTATGGGCTGGAAACCGACATTCTCAGGCACATTGAACCCGGAAAGCCTGAGACCGTTATCAACACTTTTGTTCAGAGAATCGTCGAGCAGCCGGGTTCCATCATGGGAATTGTGATCGACGAAGGAAACTGGGATGATATCGGCTCGCCTGAATCGTATAGAAATCTGGTCGGCCGGAGGGGCGGATGAAATCACATGATGAGATAGTCAAAATCGCGCGCGACGTGCTGGGACTGGCGGATGAGGACGACGGTGAACTGATTTCCTTTGAAGGGAGAGGCTCGGACAGGAGTTATCACCGCTTTGTGTGGAACAAGGGCGCCTCCGTCATGATAGGAAGCTACGATCCCTGCCGCGTGGAAAACACCTACTATGCCGATATCGCACTTACACTCGCCCGCAACGGCATATCGGTCCCCAGGATATTGCATCACGACAGGATGGCATGCCTCGTTTTCATGCAGGATTTGGGCGACGTCGATCTCTGGTCGCTCCGCAATGAATCCTGGAACGTCCGCAGGAAGATGTACGAAAAAACTCTCCGTCTTGTGAGGAAGCTCCATGCGTGTTCGGACGAGGCTTTTCTCTCGGGCAGGACAGCGCTTATGGATGCTTTCGGACCAGGACTCTATCGCTGGGAGAGGGATTACTTCAGAGAGAATTTCGTCACCGGGCTCTGCCGGCTTCCGCTCGAACCTCCTTTTGCAGAGGCGCTGGAAGAAGAACTGCAGGGACTGGCTGAACGGCTGGCATCACAGAATCCGACGCTTGTCCACCGCGACCTGCAGTCCCAGAACGTAATGATCCACGATGGGGAGCCTTTCCTGATTGATTTCCAGGGCATGCGTTTCGGGAACTGTCTGTATGATTTGGGCTCGTTACTCTGCGATCCATACGTCAGGTTTTCTGCTGAAGAACGACACCAGCTTCTTTCCTTTTACTACGGTCTGACCAGCTCTGAGCCTGACTGGAATGAGTTCCTGAAGGCATTCTGGGAAGCGTCGGCTCAGAGGCTCATGCAGGCTTTGGGAGCCTACGGTTTCCTTGGGATAAGGAAGGGGCTGAAGAGCTATCTGGCGCATGTCCCGTCCGGGCTCCGCAATCTGTGCGTGGCGGCGGAAAATGCCGGATCGCTTCCGTTGCTGCTTGAAATCAGCATGCAGTGTGAGAGGACGATCAGTGCAGGGGTTTCGAGTTCAACCCGGGTTTTTTGAAATGATCATCCGTTACGCACTTCTTGCGGCGCTCGGTACAGTGCTGGCGGCCGCAGTCCCGGCGCAACAGGCTCCCGCGCTTCGCGCGCCAGTCATAAGGCAGGTCGACCAACTGCAGATAACATCAGTCGATCCTGACGGCCTCTTCCGGATATTCACGGAAACGCTCGAGCTGCCGGTCGTATGGCCGCTTACCCGGAACCAGCAGTATGTAACCGGCGCATTCAGTACGGGAAACCTTACAGTCGAGATCTACCGGTACGAGGGAACGCAGCAAAGTCCGGCGGCTCACTTCTCAGGCATTATCTTTGAGCCGTATCCCATGGATTATGTGCTGGATGAACTGAAGTATCTCAGGGTGCGTCATGGGAAACCGGAAACTCATGTTTCCACCCTTCCCGGCGGGAAAGAGGGCGTTCTGTGGACCCGGGTGGAGCTTCCTTCAATCTCCAGGCTTTCGTTCAGGGCTTTTCTTTATGAGTACAGTCCATCGTTTCTGAGGGTGGAGGTGAGGCGGAAGCAACTGGGAAACAGGCTTACCCTGAACGATGGCGGACCGCTCGGGCTGCTCGGCGCAAAGGAAATTGTCATCGCTGCGGCGGATATGGCCAAAGAGAGAAAGGCCTGGGAGCAGATTCTGGGCAAGCCCTCTTCCTCGGGGACCTTCACGGCGGGCACAGGGCCTGCCATACGCGTGGTCAGGGGTCAGGAAGACCGTCTGGAAGAACTGGTACTCAGAGTGAAGTCACTCAACAGCGCCCGTAACCATCTGAAGGCTGAAAAGCTGCAAGGGCCTGGATCGGCACAGACGCTCCTGTTGAATTCCTCGCGTATCCAGGGCCTGAAAGTAAGGCTGGTGGAGTGATCCCCTCCAAATTCCCTCCTTGCTGAATCGAAGCGCTACAGCTAGCATTTCACTAATGAAGTGTTTTCATCCGTGTCACTCTCGATCAGTGGAAATGATGTATGGAAGGTAATGCCGGCTGCATAGACCTGCGGGCACTGGAACGGCTGCGCACCCTGGGGGGCGGCGAGCTTCTGACTAATATGGTGCATCTCTTTATATCCCATGCAGAACCAGTTCTGCGCGATGCGGAGATCGCTCTCGGGAGAGGAGATCTCGAGGGTGTCCGCCGCGCGGCCCATTCCCTGAAGTCCAGTGCTGCGAACCTGGGAGCATACCAGGTTCAGAATCTTGCCGGCACGATTGAGGACCTCGCCGAACATGGCAGGATCGAGGAAGTCCAGCCGCTAATGGCTGAGCTCCAGAAGGCTTATCTGATGGCAAAAGCCAGCCTGTTGGCGCCCCCCGGCAAGGAAGATTTGTTTGAAAATCCTGATTGTTGACGACGATCCCGCCACACTTCTTGTCTCGTCCATGGCGCTGCAGTACGCAGGAGGGTACGAGGTCCTGCTCGCGAGCAGCGGGATGGATGCCATCGAGTGCGCAAAAGAGAACCGGCCCGATGCCATTCTGATGGATATCGTCATGCATGACATCGACGGGCTTTCTGTACTCGATCGGCTGCGAAAGGAAGCAGAAACCGATTCCATACCCGTAATCTTCCATACTGCACGAACCAGTCCCGCTGAGATCAGAAACCTCCTTTTGTCGGGCGCGAAGGGGGTAATAGGAAAACCTACAGACCCGCTCCAACTTGGCAACGAAATCCGCCGCATTCTGGCTTTCGGTCAGGACTTCCCTCGCAGCAATTCCTAGACAACTCCTGCGGGACCCGACCGGGTACCGAATTTCTGTTGCGCTTACAGGAGAAACTATGTTAAATGGATCCGACTCGATTGAAATTGCCCCGCGTTGAGCTCATGATGCTGCAGTGGCTGCTCGCGTTAATCCTTAGCTGAAGACAATCGGATCTAGAATAACCGGTTCGAGAGCAGTTGTTCGCCTGCTCCTCGGCCCCCTTATATCCGGAATCCTGGAATGCGCAAAGACTCCAGAAGAAGAAGTGTGATCTTTTTGTCCATGGCAGTGGCAGCGATAATAGCAGCCACTCCAATGAACCGCCGTCCTGCACCGAACTCTTCTCCTTTCGAGTATCTGACTCGGGCGGAACGGCAGACCGTCAAGAAAACCAAAGAAATCACTCGACAGGGTGGTTCCTCAGCCGGGGCCGCCGATCACGCCAAGGGAACCATTTCGGATCCCGTGCCGGCCCGACCTGACGGTTCCTCCAAGCCGAGATTCAGTGAAGAGCGGGAAAAAGCCGTTCTGTCGCTCATCCGGTATCCCTGGGAAGAGCTCGGTTTCAGCGTTACCTTCATGAATTCGCGACCCGGTTACCGGGCAATGACTCTGACCAGAGAACGTCGTATCGAAGTGTACGTCAGGAATGGAGAGGACCCGATCCACCAGGCGTACGATCTTGCACATGAACTGGGACACGCGTTCGACCTGAGTTTCAATACCGATGAACGCCGCAGAAAATGGTGCGAATTGAGAGGCATCGATCCCTCCACTCCCTGGTTCGGCTGTGATGCCTGTCCCGACTACAATACGCCGGCCGGCGATTTCGCAGAGACGTTCGCATTCCTGTTGCTCGGCCCCGGAGACTATCACAGCATTATTGCTCCGACGCCCACGCTGGACCAGATTGCCGAGCTGGCCGAATTCTGTCAAATCGAACACGTAGCAGAAGTGTTCCGAAAACCCGAAGTGCTCTCCGCATCGGCAGGCAAGGCAGGAAAGACCCGCACAGGCAGCAAACGGCGCCGGACAGGGTCAGCCTCCGCAGGCAACAGGCAGGCACTCGCCGAGACTGTCCCTCCTTTGATTCAGGCGCCTGAACTGGCCAGTCCGCCCGAACTCGAGCGACCGATCCATACGGGCCCAATCGAGGTGAGAAGCATTCAGGCGATTGCGCCTATCCCTGTTTTGCACGAGGAGTTGATACCTCAGATTCCTCCCGCCGGCTGGAGGTAAGGTCGATCATCAGCGCTGAATGCGCGCCGTTCCGCCTTGTGCGAATGCACGTACCTGTTCAGCCGTAGCCATCGTGGTATCCCCCGGGAAGGTGGTCAGGAGCGCGCCGTGCGCCCAGCCCAGCCTGACAGCCTCTTCCGGGGTCGCGCCCGTGAGCAGCCCGTAGATGAAACCGCTCGCAAAGCCGTCGCCGCCGCCCACGCGATCGAAGACATCCAGCGCACACACAGGCGAAACGCATTTCCGGCCGTTGACCCAGGCAACCGCTCCCCAGTTGTGGCGACTTGATGACTGCACCTCGCGCAGCGTTGTCGCGACAGCTTGGATGTGCGGATGTTTAGCGACGACTTTTTCGATCATGGCGAAAAACGAGGCAGGATCCAGTCCTGCCCTTGCATCGACTTCAGGCCCTTCTATTCCGAGCCCTTTCTGCAGATCTTCCTCATTTCCTATCAGGACGTCGACGTTCTCGACAATCCGGGAGACTACTTCGACCGCCTTCTTCCGGCCTCCCCGGATGCTCCAGAGTTTTTCCCGGAAATTGAGATCAAAGCTCGTGACGGCACCCTTGCTCTTTGCCGCCTCCATTCCTTCCGCGATGAGAAAACCGGCCGTTTCTGACAGCGATGCAAAGATGCCGCCACTGTGAAACCACCTGACTCCTCCGGCAAAAATCGAAGTCCAATCGAAATCGCCCGGCCTGAGGAGCGCGGCAGCCTCATTGGAACGGTTGTAGAACACCACGGGAGGACGAACCCCGAAACCCCGGTCGCTGTACACGGTGGCCATATTAGGGCCGTTGACGCCATCGTGCGCGAACCGCTTGTAGAACGGTTTCACTCCCATTGCCTTGACCCGTTCCGCAATCAGCTCGCCGATCGGGTAATCGACCATCGCAGTGACCACGGCGGTTTTCATCTGAAAACAATCAGCCAGGTTCGCAGCAACATTGAACTCTCCGCCGCTCACGTGAATCCGGCATTCAGCCGCCTTCCGAAAAGGAATTATCCCGGGGTCAAGTCTGTGTACCAGAGCACCCAGCGAAACCAGGTCAAATGTGCCGACTGCCGGAATCCTCAAACCGTCTCCCATTATGTTTTCCTTTCGCACCAGAGTTCTTCAGGCATTGTAGGAAGAAGAAGAAGTATCGCCGCCCTGTCCCGTCCAGTTTGTGTGAAAGAACTCACCCCTGGGCCTGTCGATTCTTTCATAGAGATGCGCCCCGAAGTAGTCGCGCTGCGCCTGGAGCAGATTTGCAGGAAGCCGCGGATTGCTGTACCCGTCGTAATAGCACAGCGCGGCCGAGATAGCGGGCACCCAGACGCCGTGCAGCAGCGCCTCTGAGACGACGCGCCGCCATGCCGGCTGCCAACGTTCTATCCGGTCGCTGAAAAAACCGTCCAACAGCAGGTTTGTCAACCCGGGATTCCGATCGAAGGCGTCTTTGATTCTCGACAGGAGCGCCGAACGGATAATGCATCCTGCCCGCCACAGCATCGCAATCCCGCCATAATCAAGACTCCACTTGTACTCGCCGGCCGCCTCTCTGAAGAGCGCAAACCCCTGCGCGTAGCAGACCATTTTCGAAGCGTACAGCGCAGCCTCGAGATCGCGCAGCAAAGCCTCTCTGTCGCCGGTGAACTTCTGAGATGGACGCGTCAGGACCTTTGAAGCCTCGACGCGTTCTTCCTTCATGGCTGAGAGGCAGCGGGCGAAGACGGCTTCGCTGATGAGGGTGAGCGGATTGCCGAGATCGAGCGCCACTTCGCTTGTCCACTTGCCCGTCCCCTTCTGCCCCGCCGTGTCGAGGATCCTGTCGACAAGCGGTTGTCCGTCGGTGTCCTTGAACGCGAGAATCTCGCCGGTAATCCCGATCAGATAGCTGTTGAGGTCTCCATCGTTCCAGCGTCTGAAGACCTCGTGTATCTCGTCTGCCGGCATTCCCAGAAGTTCCTTCATCACCTGGTATGCCTCGCAAATGATCTGCATTTCGCCATACTCGATACCGTTGTGGACCATCTTCACGAAATGACCGGCGCCGTCCTCTCCCACCCAGTCGCAGCAGGGAGTGCCGTCGTCGGTTCTGGCCGCGATTGCCTGCAGAATCTGTCTGACGTGAGGCCATGCCGCAGGCGAGCCTCCCGGCATTATCGACGGGCCGTGAAGCGCTCCTTCCTCGCCACCCGAAATCCCGGTGCCGATAAAGAGGATTCCTTTTGACTCGAGATATCTGGTACGCCGGATCGTGTCAAGGAAATGCGAATTCCCTCCATCAATGAGCACGTCGCCCGCGTCCAGGAGAGGGAGGAGCTGTTCGATCATCTCATCAACAGGCTTGCCGGCCTTGATCATCATCATGATCTTCCTCGGAGAGGAAAGCGCCTGGACGAAGTCGCTGATTTTTTCCGCGCCGATGAATCTCTTTCCTTTCCCCCGCCTGTTCAGAAAGCGGGCGACGACTCCTTCTTCGATTCCGGGGACCGTCCGGTTGTACACGGCAACCGTGAATCCCCTGCTCTCCATGTTGAGGGCCAGGTTTTCACCCATCACCGCAAGTCCTATCATTCCAATATCAGCTCTCTCTTTGATCATTTCCTTCCTTCCAGCGGTGTCGCGGGCTCGAATCGTTTACGGCATGCCCACAGCCCGAGTGCAGGATTCGATATAAAGAAAACCTTTTCTCCGTCCGGCAGTTCATTGAAACCGTCGGTAAGATTTTCGTACCTCGCTGCCATACGGTCGAGGGGAGCATAGCAGAACCCTGCGTCTTCGATTTCGCGCCGTGTGAGATGGCCGGGACAATAGGTAATGGTAAAGCGACCTTCCGAAGATCCGTGAATCAGATGAGCTGCTGCGCCGAGATTCCGCCGCAGGTCCTCGTCTGTGCGAGCCAGTTCCAGGATCCGCGGTGTCCCGGCGTAACCGAATCTTCGGATCAACGCGTCTATAGTCTCGTCTTCACCGAAACCTGCAAGCCCCGGCGCGAGGACCACCAATTCTCCTCCGTCTGCCAGGGCCATACGGGTACGGTAGATGCTCTTGTTCGCCAGCCATGTGGTTCTGAACTCACGCGGATCGAGGTACACGACTATTCTTCTGAGAGGCTCATCCAGCAGCTGCAGATTGACTTTCCGCGAAAGCTCTGCCGCCTGCTCAAAACATTCCTGGTCATCGCCTATAAAAAGCCCGCGGATGACCGGCGTTCCGCTGCGATCAGTCTCGACTACCGTGAGGATGTAGACGATCGGCAGGTGTGCCGCGAAACGAGCCGACCCATAGTTCAGTACTCTGCGTACCGGAGTGTCGATACGCCCCATCATGCGCTCCATCCCGTACACCGCACCGAGAAAATGCGTCCGGTTAATTATTTCTGCGCCGCCGGTCCCCACGAAGATGTTCTTGTTATATCCCGCCATCCCGATCACCTCGTGAGGAACGACCTGTCCGATAGAGAGAATCAAATCGTGGGCTCCTTCGGCGACTGAGCTGTCGACCTGAATCGGGATGCCGTAGTCGAGTTTCCCCTCAGACACCTCTGATATAAATGTAGCAGGTACGGTCCCGAGCAGAGTAAGGCCGCTTCTCCAGTCGTGCACCCGGAAAAGGTCCGCCGGGATCGAGCCGAACATGGATTTGATCTGTTCTCCGCTCATTGGCGAGTGAGTACCGAGAGCGGGGAGGACATCGACGAGGCGCTCGCCATAGTAGTTCCAGACAAGCTCCGCAATACGGCCGGCCTGCGAATGGAAGCGCGTGAAATCAGGAGGGATGGCGAGCACGCGTTTCCGCCTGCCAAGCTTGTCAAGCGATGAAAACAGAGCGTCTTTGACTTCGGCGGGAGAAAACGACGTTCCGGCTGAGCCGCGGCTGAAGAGAAGCACCTGCCGTCCTTTCCGGATTCAGGATTCTTTCTTCTCGAGGAGATAGAAGGACCGAAGGTGGCCGTCCTGTTCCGCAACCAGAAAATCGGTCGCCGCATATTTCTTCTTGAAGTAATGCTTAAAAACCTGACGCATTCGCCCCTGCCATTCCAACGCTACCCCAAGATCGCGATTCTTTATCTCCGGCAGATTGTACGGGACCTCGAACAGGAATTTGTCCGCGGAGCAGTTGAGTTTCACCGGCGAGGAATTCATCATCCCCGGTGCTGCTTCCACCAGGGTGTTTATCACCGGCTTCTGCTTCAATTCCCTGCGCAGATCTCTGCGGGGCGGCCCGGCATCGAGCCGCTGGGCCACATCACCGCTCTCTATGTGCCATCGCGCTGTGATCCTGTCGGCGGGAAGGCCGCGCTCTCCGCGAGAATCCTCCTGGTAGGAGTCGCCCCAGGCTCCGAGTTTGCCGAACGCGAAATAGGCGTGCAACGGCTGCATCGGATCCAGTGAACACGTGATCCACGAGATCTTCCGCTTCAACACTTCTTTGCGTTGGGCAAGTTTCAGTTTATAGCCTACATCAAAGTTCCTGTACGCCGATCGGACGGCCAGCATATGTGAATGGTGTATCAGAAGGCCGCTGAGAGAACCGGGCATGCTGAAGACAAAGCCGACCATGTCTCCGAGGTTGTTGAACGCCCCGAGGATTACGCCCCCTGTGCGGCTTGAAGTCAGCAGCAACGATGCCGGAACGATGTCGATGTCCGGCGCATGCCATACTTCCCGCTGTATCTCTTCACAGCTTTTGAAATCCGCCGGACTCCGGAAAGGAGCGATCGTGACCTTGATTTCGTCTTTTCGTCTTGTTTTGCGGGCCGCCGGAGCCATCAGTCCCTCCCTTTCTTGCTTCTCGGTGATTCCCCATATATCAGAACCTTCTCGCGTTCTTCCATGAAATCGCGCAACCGGTCCCTTCCGTTCCGGAGCACTTCGGAAGGAGTCTTCCCCTGTTCAAGTTCCTTCATTGCCTTCGCGTTTCCCAACAGGTCCATGACTCTCGCAATTTCGAATGCATCCGGGTAAAGTTTCCGCAGCGTTGAAATAAGGGAGAGACCGAGAAACACCGGGTCCAGCTCTTCGGTGTTGCTGATCAGCAGGTTCACCCCCCCACAATCGGTTCCCTTGTGTCTGCCGGCGTCCGGAGTGAAAAACATCGGTACGAACTTCACCCCAGGGATTCTCCGCGTTTCGAGTTCGGTCGCAAGGCGGTAAGGATCGATCCAGGGGGCCCCCACCACCTCGAACGGCCGATCAGTACCACGTCCGACGGAAACGTTGGTGAATTCCAGAAGGCAGACGCCGGGATACAGGAGTACTTCGACCATGTTCCGCAGATTCGGCGAAGGATTCCGAAACACCTGTCCGGTATCCCAGAAGTAGTACGACCGCGCCCATCCTTCCATTTCAATCACGTGCAACTCCACGCCGATTCTGTTTGCAATATTGAAGTAGCGGGCAAGCTCTCCAACCGTCATCCCATGTCGGACCGGAAGGGGCATATATCCGACGAAGGATGTTTTATCCGGATCGAGCATTGGACCCTGAACCCGGTTCCCGCCTATCGGATTCGGACGATCCAGAACATAGAACGGAATGCGCGCTTTGGAGGCCTCCTCCATGCAGTAGGCCATTGTGGTGATGTAGGTGTAAAACCTTGCGCCGACATCCTGAATGTCAAAGACGAGGGCGTCGATGTTCTTGAGCATCGCGGGAGTCGGCCGTTTCGCAGCACCGTAGAGGCTGTAGACCGGCAGCGATGTCGTATGATCGGTGGACGAACCGAACTCTTCATCCATGGTACCGGTGATTCCGTGCTCCGGACTGAACAGCGCCACGAGTTCGCAGACGTCGGATCTGAAAAGCAGCTCAATGGTCGTTTTTCCGTCGGCCGCCCGCCCCGTATGGTTGGTGATCAGACCCACACGTTTGCCTGACAGAACTCTGAATCGGCTCGCCCGCAAAACATCTATCCCGTTCAGGACTCTTGGCGAGCTTGCGGCCGTTGCGGACGAAGCGATTCCGAACAGCAACAGCAGCATACAAAGCCTGACTACACATGTCATAGCATCCGGTCTCTTCCGTCAGGGCTCAACAGAGCCGTTATAAAATTTTGGTTTGCGATTATACATCAAATCAGCGCCATTTACCGTTTTGGTTCCGCCGTATCATTCGACGACCGATTTCCAGCCGCGCCGGTCAAGATCCCGATAGATGATCCAGCCGGCGAGTGCACCAATGCCGAGGAATGCAAATCCTTCCGCAACACTGCCCAATATGATCTTGCCGACGCCGAAAAGAGTCGTGTACACGAGCACGCAACCGCAGATCCAGTCAAGCAGATTATAGGCGTCGTCACGCTGCGGCTTCACATCTTTCGCTTTCCGGGCAATCGGGCCCCAGAGATAGGGGCTCGGCCGGACACGCCGGTAGAAGGCCATCAACACATTCTCCTTTTCCGGTGCGGTCAGATACGTCGCGGCAAGCCAGATGACGGTGGAGCAGAGGACCGTGATAATGACGATCCAGGCAAAATCGTGCGGGTCATCGTTGTCCATCCGAAAATACACCTGCAGGAGAATAGAGACACAAAACGAGGAGGCCATGGCGGAAATTTCGCTCCAGGCATTGATACGCCACCAGAACCAGCGAAGCAGAAAAACGCTTCCGGTCCCCGCCCCGATCGCGATCAGGAATTTCCAGGCCCCGGCAATCGAATCCTGGTAGTAGGTGACGATGCAGGACACCAGCATGATCAGAATTGTCGCCACCTGCGAAAGCGCGACGTAATGCTTTTCCGTCCGGCCGCGCACCAGGAATCTCTTGTAGAAGTCATTCACTATATACGATGCGCCCCAGTTCAGCTGAGTGCTTATTGTCGACATGTAAGCCGCCGCAAATGCCGCGATCATCAATCCTCGCAGTGCCGGCGGGAACACCTGAGGATCGACAACGACTTTGATGAAACCGGATTCCTTGTCGACGAGTGAGGGATACAACACCAGGGAGCAAAGAGCCGTCAGAATCCATGGCCACGGGCGCACTGCATAATGCGCAATATTGAACCAGAGTGTGGCCAGCAGAGAGTGTTTCTCATCGCGGGCGGACATAATCCGTTGGGCGATGTAGCCGCCGCCGCCAGGTTCCGCTCCCGGATACCAGGTGGCCCACCAGGTGACCGCGATATACACAAAAAAGGTCAGCATGGGCATCCAGGGCGATCCGATTTCGGGCGTAAATGAGAGGATGGAACCCTGGCCTCCTGCACCCTTTTCGGCATCGAGGAGGAGCAGCTTTTCTTTCAAGGCTCCCATTCCCCCGACGGCCTCCACAGCATAATACGCAAGGACGATCATCATGCCCATTTTGAGCACGAATTGGAAAAGGTCCGTCACCAGCACTCCCCATAGCCCTGAAAGGGTCGAAATCATTGCCGTCAGGAGCATGATGCCGAGGACGATCAAGAGGGCCTGGATCTTGGTAACATCAAAGACCATCATGAGGATCTTGACCATTGCGAGGTTCACCCAGCCCATGATGATGCAGTTGATGGGCAGCCCGAGATAGAGCGCTCGAAACCCGCGCAGAAAAGCCGCCGGACGGGCGCTGTAGCGGATCTCGGCGAATTCGACATCGGTCATGATCCCGGCCCGGCGCCATAAACGGGCGTAGAAGAATACCGTGAGCATTCCGCTCATCAGCATGTTCCACCAGAGCCAGTTTCCTGCTATGCCATAGCTTGCAACAAGGCCGGTGACCGCGAGAGGCGTGTCGGCGGCGAATGTCGTCGCTACCATCGAGGTTCCAGCCAGCCACCAGCTGACTTTTCTTCCTCCGACGAAAAACTCTTCTGTGCTTCTGGTTGCTCGTTTTCTGAAGTAAAGGCCGATGAGAAGATTGAAAAGAAAATAGAGTGCGACAGCCAACCAGTCGACAAACGAAAGCTGCATCCCCGCCTCCCGCCACCTTGGTGTTCAATGAATCCACAGTTATATACCGGTTTGAAAATGCGTGGCAACAACCAAGACTTCGAAATCCGCCGCGCCCTTCCCGGCGTGCTATACTTCTTCACAGGAAGTGATTCTATGGACTCCAAGGAACTTAGAAATCGATGCACGGGTGCGCTCGTCGGATTTGCTGCGGGAGATGCACTGGGGATGCCTGCAGAGTTCCTGAGCCGTGACCAGATACGTCGATACTACGGAAAGCCGATTTCGGATTACCTGCGCGCCCATCCGGGGCACGCAAATGATTTCCTGCCGCCGGGATCATACACCTCGAACACCCAGACGATGCTCGCAACTGCCGAATGCCTGATCGAGTGTCGGCGGATGGACCCGGCGCTGCAGGCGGAAGCACTCCTTGCCTGGTGGCGTGATGGAAGCCCTCCCAGGACACCCTCCACCGCAAATCTCGGGGCATGCAGGCACCTTGCCAGCGGCAAGCCATGGCACAAGAGTGGCGTATTCAGCGGCGGATGCGCTGCGGCAATGCGTATGCCGCCGATCGGACTCGTCTACTGCTTCTCTCCGGATGAATTGACGCGTGCGGCGCTGGACGACTGCATCATCACCCATACCGAACCAAAGGCGAAAGCCGCAGCCGTGGCCGTCGCCTATCTGACATCACGGCTGCTGAGGTCGGACGAACGCTCCTGGCCCGCAGACCAGATCTTGGAGACAGCCGACCATATCGCATATATCGATCAGGATTTCGCCGCGGTGCTGCGCTGGTCGACACAGATCACACATCTCCCACCGGATGAGGCGCTCTTTGAGATCGGAACCAGTTCTGACGCGTTCGAAGCCATCCCGGCCGCAATCTATTGCTTTCTTAAGCACCCACGAAGCTTTTCAGGAGCAGTCCTCACGGCCGTCAATGCAGGCGACGCGCCGAATTCAATCGGGGCGCTCGCAGGCAGCTTTGTGGGCGCACTCTCCGGCCTGAATGCCATTGACAAACGTTGGCAGGACGGGTTGGAAAACATCGACGTGCTGATCGGCGTAGGCAGGACCTTGGCCGACATCCTCATCGAGCCGCAGAAGAGCGTCCGGCATGGTTAGGCGCCACGCCCTGCGTCGGGACCGATGCCGTTTGTCACAAAGGTGTGACGTTTTTCACAGGTTTTGTGGAAAACTGTGAGAAAGCGGCGTTTTTAACAGGACTAAACCCTTGAATTGAAATGAATTCCTACCTCTTTGCATAAAGTCTGTGCATTGAGGTCAGAGCGTAAAATGCAAACGCCTGTCAAAACCACCGTAACGGAACCGCTCCAGCAAATTAGGCGGAAACGCATCCCGGTTTTCGGCTTCACATTACAACCGCCGCTTCCGCCACCCGTTGCACTCCGTGCAGATTTTCAACAGGTCCCCGACGGCATCCCACCGGTTGCATGGACGCCCCGGCACCCAGATTCCGCTTCACGGTAACGGCGCGCGCAAGCAATTCCTTGAGGTCGCGACTCTCCAGAGTCTTCCCTTTTATCGTTACATAGTACACTTTGCTCATATGGCTCCACCTAGCGGTATTTCCGCATCACGCTTACCACAACGCCCTGCACTTTCACTCTGGCTCCGTCCAGTATGATGGGAGCAAGCTTTTCGTTCGCAGGCTGCAGCCTTACCCAGGGTCCCTCTGTGAAAAACCTCTTTAATGTGACGTTCTCGTCGTCAATGAGCGCCACTACCGTGTCGCCCTGCCCGGCAGTCTGGCGCGACTCGACGACGACGTAATCGCCGTCCCTGATGTGCTCGTCGATCATCGAGTCCCCCTTGACCCGGAGAACGTAGTACTCCCCTTTGCCCGGCAAGAGGTAATCGGGGATCTGCATTGTCTCCTCAGCCGAGACGGCTTCAATAGGCCTGCCGGCGGCTATGTACCCGAGAAGCGGCACCGCCCGGGTCCCGCCTGCGGCACAGGTCTGAGAAAGCTGAATTGACCGCGCCCGATTTGAATCCCGCTGCAGGTAACCCCGGCTCTCCAGAGCGGACAGATGCTTGAAGACGGCATTCAGAGAGGCAAAATGGAACTGCTGAGCGATTTCCTCCATGCTCGGTGAATAGCCGTTCTCTTCGATAAATCCGGAAACGAAGTCGAGGATTTCCTTCTGCCTTTTGGTCAGCTTCATTGCTTTCACCTTTTTTCCACTATGATAGGTGTGGATATGGTGAAAGTCAAGCCAGTTTTCGA
>Ga0123335_1000970_pt1 | contig 47983 bp, 46 predicted proteins | sample BiotimSIPDNA_2_FD_89707 | JGI IMG/M metagenome (GOLD analysis project Ga0123335, IMG submission 89707) | Anaerobic biogas reactor microbial communites from Washington, USA - Biogas_R2 time_0 SIP DNA | ecosystem: Engineered > Bioreactor > Anaerobic > Unclassified | place: Washington, USA...
GTGATTTGAAATGTTTGCGGCAGCCCTCCCACAGGGTAGGCTCGAAGTCCTGGAACGTCTAGTGCAGCTAAAGGGTTTACAAAATTTTTACCTGGCCGGCGGTACCGCCGTGGCGCTCCATCTTGGCCACCGTATTTCTGAAGACTTCGATTTTTTTACACCGCAAGACTTTGATGCACTTTTGCTGCGGAATGAATTGTATAAAACAGGGGAGTTCATTGTTACCGGTATAGAAAATCATACTCTGCATGGCATTTTTAATGGAGTAAAGGTAAGCTTTCTCTATTACGCGCCACTTCTTGTTTCTCCACCAATCAACTACCATGGCTGCCTTATCGCAGATTTGCCGGATCTGGCGCCAATCAAACTTGACACAGTGGGGAGCCGGGGAAGTAAAAAAGATTTTATTGATCTTTTTTTTATCAGCAAGTCGATACCACTTAAGGATATCTTCGAGCTTTACGAAAAAAAGTACGCTCAGTGGCAAATTAATATTAAGCACTTAATTTTGAGCCTAACCTATTTTGAAGACGCTGAGAAAGCAAGAGACAAGATAATTATGCTCAAAAAAAGTGCAACCTGGGATGAAATAAAGAAATTTTTTGAATTACAGGCCAAAGCCTTATTGGATGAGAAGAAGGCAGAAGCAAGGTGTAAATAATGTGAGGGGCCGTTATACTTAATTATTTCCTTTTCTGTGCCGTTGATGGATGCTGCTATATGATGGCAAGGTAAAATTAAGGAAATTACATACTAAGAGTACCTGGGCGATTTTCTGCATCGCCGGACTGTGGAGCGCTTAATTAAACTTATTATAGATGTAGCAGTATTTTTACCAGCTGTCACCGGAAATTTTCCTGTGTTCGGGAGGAAGGGCGCAATTCCTTAGAGAACCCCAATACACTGAATGAAAAAACAGGTGTAAGCGCCCGTTGAACTATTTTAGGAGCACTTAAGCAATGTTACAAAGAGCAAGAGCTATTCTAAAGGAACATTTTGGTTACTCCTCCTTTAAAAAAGGTCAGGAGCAGATTATCGAAAGCATCCTGCAGGGCAGGGACACTTTGGGGATCATGCCCACAGGGGGCGGCAAGTCTGTCTGTTACCAGCTGCCTGCGCTGCTTTTTCAGGGACTGACCCTGGTGTTTTCCCCCCTTATATCCCTGATGAAGGACCAGGTGGATGCCCTGGACAGCCTGGGGATACCCGGTACCTTCATCAACAGCAGTTTGAGCTTTGCTGAGGTGGAAGGGCGGATCAACCAGGCTGCCCGGGGACAGTATAAACTGCTCTACGTGGCGCCCGAAAGGCTGGAATCAGCCCGGTTTGTTAACTGTATCCGCGCTTTGCCGGTTTCCCTGCTGGCAGTGGATGAAGCTCACTGTGTCTCCCAGTGGGGCCATGACTTCCGGCCCAGTTACCGCTCTATCGCGCCGTTTATCAAGGAACTGCCGCACCGGCCGGTGGTGGCGGCCTTTACAGCGACGGCCACTCCTGAGGTGCGCCGGGATATTATCAATATGCTCGGTTTAATGAACCCCAAAAGTGTTGTAACGGGGTTTGACCGGGAAAACCTGACTTTTTCCGTGCTGCGGGGTGAAAACAAAAGAGAATTTTTACTTTCCTTTCTGGCTAAAAGGAAGGACCAGGCCGGGATCATTTACGCGGCAACCCGCAAAGAAGTGGATCATATTTATGAGTTTTTGTGTAAAAAGGGTTTTGCGGCGGGCAGGTACCATGCCGGGCTCAGTGACAGGGAGCGGGCTGCCGGTCAGGACCAGTTTCTTTACGATGATATCCGGATCATGGTGGCCACAAACGCCTTCGGCATGGGTATCGATAAATCCAACGTGCGTTATGTAATCCATTACAATCTCCCTAAGAATATGGAAGCTTACTATCAGGAAGCCGGCCGCGCCGGGCGGGATGACGGGCCCGGGGAGTGCATCCTGCTTTTTGGCGCCCAGGATATCCAGATTCAAAAATTTCTAATCGAGCAAACGCTGGTTTCACCGGAAAGAAAAATAAATGAGCATAAAAAGCTGCGGGTGATGGTGGACTATTGCCATACCCCCCATTGCCTGCGCAAATTTATTTTGGAGTATTTTGGGGAAGATAATGTTCCGGAAGAATGCGGCAATTGCGGCAACTGCAACGATAATAGAAAACTGGAAGACAAAACGGTGGATGCCCAGATGATTTTTTCCTGTATCCTGCGCATGCGCCAGCAGTTCGGCATCTCCCTGGTGGCGGAGGTGTTAAAGGGTTCCCAGAATAAAAGGGTGTTGCGATACGGTTTCGCCAACCTGTCCACTTACGGCCTGATGAAAGACCAAACCATCAAACAAATCAGTGACCTGATCAACATCCTGATTGCAGAAGGCTACATTCAGTTGACAGAAGGTCAATTTCCAGTGGCCAGGTTGACTCCCCGCGCTTATTTAGTTCTGAAAGGGCAGGAGCAGGTCTATCTCAAGACGCGGGCAGAAGAGACGGTTGCCGTATACGACGATTTCCTTTTTGAACAACTGCGCGAAATGCGCAAGGAAATTGCGCAAGAAAAAGGTCTACCGCCTTACATAGTTTTTGCAGATAGTACCCTGCGGGAAATGGCGGACAAGCTTCCCCTCGACCGGGAAGCTATGCTTGCTGTGAAGGGTGTGGGCCAGAGAAAATTCGAACTGTATGGCGAACCGTTTTTGGAATTTATTCAAATATACGCGGCTACCCACGGGATGGAGCAGGAACCGGAGCCCCCGGCAGGGAAAAAGTCCCGTAAAAATAAAACTCCAAGCCATTTGATTACCCTGAAGCAGTATCAGGCAGGCGCCTCCCTGGAGGATATTGCCAGAGAGAGGAGTTTGAGCCTGCTGACGGTTCAGGATCACCTTGTCCGGTGTAGTACGGAGGGATATGCTATTGATTGGAACGCTTTTATCCCACCTGAGTATGAATCACTAATAGTGCAGGCAATCGAGAAAACCGGTGCCCAAAAATTAAAACCCATTAAGGAAGCATTGCCGCCGGAAGTGGATTACTTTGCCATCAGGGCTGTGCTTTGCAAAATGAGCCAGACCGGTTAACCAAGGCATTGGTTTTTCCAGTATTTGGGTATAATTGATCTGTTCCACAAATGCATGAATTTTGCTTCTATTTTTTTTTGTGATTTGATTGCTAATAATGATGGACATGTTAGAATTAGATAATAAATTATACCGGAGGTGGGCAGTTTATGACCCAGCGCCATAATACTAAGCTCAAGATTTTTATTCTGCTTTTGACCATTGCAGTTTTTATTCTCCCGTTCTTTGTCATCTGGAACCTGCTGCAGGGCAGGCCGCCCTTCGTCTTTTTTTAAAGGAGCAAGTCTATGACTAAACTATGGGGTGGACGTTTTCAAAAAGAGACTGACCGCCTTGTGGAGGACTTTCATTCTTCCATTTCGTTTGACCGGCGGCTTTATAAATATGATATCCTGGGCAGCATCGCCCACGCCAGAATGCTGGGCAGGGCCGGGATTATCGAGCAGGACCAGGCCGGGGAGATTGTGCGCGGCCTGGAAGAAGTACTTGCCGATATTGAAGCCGGCAGGGTGGAGTTTTCGGTGGGTGCGGAAGACATCCACATGAACATCGAACAGCTGCTTACCGCCAAAATCGGCGAAGCAGGTAAAAAACTCCATACCGCCCGCAGTCGCAATGACCAGGTAGCCCTGGACATCCGCATGTATATCAAGGCAGAAATGGACCTTATCGGGGGAATGCTCCGGGAACTGCAGTCCTCCCTTCTGGACCTGGCAGAAAGGCACATTGACACCTTTATGCCCGGCTATACCCACCTGCAGCGGGCTCAGCCGGTAACCCTGGCCCACCACCTGCTGGCCTACTGCCAGATGTTCCGGCGGGACGAGGAGAGGCTGGCCGACTGCCGCCGGCGAACTGATGTCATGCCCCTGGGTTCGGGCGCTCTGGCCGGTACCACCTTTCCCCTGGACCGGGAGTACGTGGCCCGGCAGTTGGGCTTTGCAGCCATTACCGAGAACAGTCTGGACGGGGTGAGCGACCGCGACTTTGCCGTGGAATTTACCGCGGCGGCCTCTTTGATCATGGTCCACCTGAGTCGTTTCTGTGAAGAAATTATCCTCTGGTCCTCGGCTGAGTTTGACTTTGTGGAAATGGACGATGCCTACAGCACTGGGAGCAGCATGATGCCCCAGAAAAAGAACCCGGATGTGGCCGAACTGATCCGGGGCAAGGCCGGCCGGGTTTTCGGCGACCTCCAGGCGCTTCTGACCATCCTCAAGGGACTCCCCCTGGCCTACAACAAGGACCTCCAGGAAGACAAGGAAGCCCTTTTTGACGCGGTGGACACCGTCAAGAAATGCCTGCTGGTTTTCAAACCCATGCTGGAAACCATGCGCTTCAAGGAGGACAGGATGGCGGCGGCGGCCCGGGGCGGCTTTACCAACGCCACCGACCTGGCCGACTATCTGGTGCGCAGGGGTATGCCCTTCCGGGAAGCCCACGAGGTGGTGGGGAAAATTGTTTACTACTGCCTGGAAAAAAATATAACCCTGGAGGAACTGGACTTGGCCCGGTATAAGCAGTTCAGCAGCCTGGTGGGTGAAGATGTGTACGAAGCCATCGGCATCGGCCGCTGCGTGGAGGCCAGGCGGGTTCCCGGCGGCCCGGCGCCGGAAGCGGTCCGGGAAGCCATTAGGAAAGCCAGGCAGCGCCTGGGCGCCCCCTGCGGATGAGCAAACAGGGCTTGCCGCCCTCAGTCTCGCTAACATACTTTCCTGGGCACCTCTCCGGCCTCCCGTGGATGAGCAAACCGCCCCGGGGGGCGGTGGAAACCTCTCAAGTCTATTTCTTGTCGTCTTCATTCTCCTTTTCTGCCAGGGGGATACCCGGTGGTACGCCGGGATACAATCCCGGGAAGAGCCCCGGCGCTTCTACCGGTACCGAGGGCGCCAGGGTCGACCCCGGCCCGGCCGGCTTCAGGTAACTGGGAGGATGCCCCGGCTTGGGGCAGGGATCATGGTGGGGAGGACAGGGCATGCCCGGTGGGTAACCGGCGCCCGGAGCAGTTCCGGGAGGACAGGGCAAATCCGGTTGATAGCCGGCGCCGGGACATACAGGCATTTTTGCACCGCAGTCGGCGCATAAGATATTGTTGTAGAATTTCGCCTCGTCCAGTTCATCGCCGAGCAGGGTTAAAACCATGTGCCTGGCAGTTTCGTTGGGAGCCAGCATGGCTAAATGCGCCATCATATGAATCTGACGCAGCTCCATCAGAAGAAGGTTTTTTAATTTTCCCATCCAAGTATACATCATTATAGACCTCCTCTCTTTTTATTCTTTTTCCTGCTTTTCTGTCTCGGCATAAAAGTGGGGTGGTTGATGCGGCGGGTCCATCGGCATACCCGGATAGTGGGCTGCGGGGGCCAACCCGTAAGCCGCGGCAATCCTGCCCAGCCTCTCGGCTTTTCTAAGATCCCCGGCGGCCTTTCGCGAAAAAATTTCCTTAAGGCAATTACTGGGCGCATTTGCGGCCAGTTCCCTGTACAGGCAAACCTCCATTTGCTCGCCTTTGATCAGCATGTCTATTAGAGAGCGGGCGTCATGGTGCATCATCCCGTCCATCATACCGCCCGTCATGTCGCAGGGCATACCGCTTGCTACGGTGCTATCCTTGTTTGCATCCATAAAGATAACCTCCTTTTCTAATTTTGCTATAGCATATGTAGAAGCGGCAGCTGTGGTTACTATTTCCTCCACTGCCAGATATATGGTAATTTTGAACTAATTTGAAAAAGAATGTGTTGGAGAACTAAATTAAATTAACCCAGCGGTAACACTAAAAAAAACGGAATAAAAGGAATAAAATATTTCCTTGACACTTGAGCATGCTTTTTGTATACTTGGTAGCAAGTTAGATCTTGGAAAACGCTGTGAAGGGGACAGAAAGCCTGGTGTTGGCAGCAGAGAGCCGGGGTAGCTGAAAACCGGCGCCGGATTCGCCAGTCTGGAGATCACCCCGGAGCTGCAGGCTGAAAGAATTGAGTAAGCCGGGCCGGGCAGGACGCCCGTTATCAAAGCCGTGAACCTCTTTTTGAGGCACACCGAGAGGCCTCCGCTAAAGCCGGAGGCAAGCAGGGTGGTACCGCGCAAGGTTTTTTATACCTCTCGTCCCTGGCAGATTATACAACTGCCGGGCGGGGGGTTGTTTTATTTCTAAATTAAAACTAAACTAAAAGAATAGGCGCAAAATCGACAAATTTTAACGGGGGATGAGATTGTGATTATTTACCTTAACGGCGAATATGTACCAAAGGAACATGCGGTGGTATCTGTCTTTGACCATGGTTTGTTATACGGTGACGGTGTTTTTGAAGGTATCCGGGCCTATCACGGCAGGGTCTTTAAATTGAGTGAACACCTGGACCGGCTTTATGATTCTGCCAGGACCGTTGCTATGGAGATTCCCTTAACAAAGGATGAAATGCAGGAAGTAGTGCTGGAGACCCTGCGGCGCAACAACTTGCGTGACGCCTATATCCGCCTGGTGGTGACCAGGGGAGTGGGCGACCTGGGTCTGGACCCGAAAAAATGCCCCAAACCCTTTGTTTTTTGTATTACCGCTTCAATTGTTCTATATCCCGATGATCTGTACGAAAAAGGGCTTTCTGTTATTACCGTGTCCACCCGCAGAAATATTCCCACAGCCTGTGTCCCCAGGGTAAAATCATTGAACTACCTGAACAACATCTACGCAAAAATCGAAGCCAACCTGGCCGGCGTGCCCGAAGCCATTATGCTGAACAACGAAGGTTACGTAGCCGAGGCCACCGGTGATAATATTTTCATTGTCAAAAAAGGCGAGCTAATTACACCGCCGGCTTATGTGGGTATTCTGGAGGGAGTCACCCGCAACACGGTTTTGGACATTGCCCGGGAAAAGGGTATTCCCGCAGTGGAGAAGGTGTTCACCCTGTTTGATGTCTATAACGCCGACGAAGTATTCCTGACTGGTACTGCCGCTGAGATTATACCCACCATACAGGTTGACGGGCGTCTGATTGCCGACGGCAAGCCCGGCAATATGACCCGGGAGCTTATTGCGGCTTTTCGGGAGTTAACCAAGGTTGACGGTCCCCTTATTTTCCCAAAGGCGCCGTAAAAGAATATTTCCAACTGAAACGCGAGCTGCAGGCCGGCCGTGCACCGGCCTTTTTTTATAACGGCAGAATCAACCCGGGTCAGACTTTTCTTGACGGGGGCTCAAAATTAACGGGGCTCATTATTCGATGGAGGGATAGAACTTGCAAAGCAACGTGACGAAGAAGGTCCTCCGCAGCCGGAAAGGCAATGTCAGTAAAAGAAAAAAGGAGACAAGTGAGGCGCAGTTGTCCGGGGCGGAGATTCTTTTAAGGAGCCTGGTAGACGAAGGCGTGGAGACCATTTTCGGTTATCCCGGCGGCCAGGCCCTGCCAATTTATGATGCCCTGTACGATTCCAAAATAAACCACATTTTGTGCCGGCATGAACAGGGCGCAGCCCACGCGGCGGACGGCTATGCCCGGGCCACGGGCAGACCGGGTGTCTGTCTCGCCACCTCGGGACCGGGCGCCACCAACCTCGTTACGGGCATTGCCAATGCTTTCATGGATTCCGTACCCATGGTCGCCATCACCGGTCAGGTGCCCCAGTCCCTGCTCGGGAGGGACTCTTTTCAAGAGGCGGATATCACGGGGATCACCCTGCCCATTACTAAACACAGCTACCTGGTCAGGGACACGTCCGAACTGGCGCAGACCGTTAAAGAAGCCATTTACATCGCCACTACCGGCAGGCCGGGACCGGTTCTCATTGACCTTCCCAAGGATGTTTCTTCCTCCCTGGCGGAGTACAGGCGCGCGGATAAAATGAACCTGCCCGGCTACAAGCCAGTGCTGGACGCAGATCCTGTGCAGGTGCAGGAAGCGGCCAGGGCTATTATCCGGTCCCGGCGTCCTGTCATCTACGCCGGCGGGGGAGTGGTTATTTCCGGTGCCCATGAGGAATTGCTCCGGATAGCTGAACTGCTGATGGCGCCGGTATGCAACACCCTGCTGGGACTGGGAGGGTTTCCCGGGGACCATCCGTTATCACTGGGGATGGTGGGGATGCATGGAACAAAGTATGCCAACTTCGCTATCAGCGAGTGCGATCTCTTAATTGCCGTGGGGGCGCGCTTTGACGACCGCGTGACTGGAAATGTAGAAACCTTCGCCCCCGAGGCCAGAATTATTCACATAGACATAGATCCGGCTGAAATTGGGAAAAATGTTCGGGTAGATATACCTGTGGTGGGCGATGTTAAAAGGGTGCTGGGTCAGTTGCTGGAAATCTTGAAGCCCGGGTTGGCCGAGGCCTGGCGGGACAAGATCCTGGCCTGGAAAAAAGAGTACCCGCTGACCTATTGCGAGAAGGATTGCTTGAAGCCCCAGGCTATTATCAGGGAAATCTGCAGGCAGACGGAGGGCAAGGCCAGGATTACCACCGAGGTGGGCCAGCACCAGATGTGGACGGCTCACTACTATACGTTTACAAAGCCTCGCTCCTTTATCACCTCCGGCGGCCTGGGAACCATGGGATACGGACTGCCGGCGGCAATCGGGGTCCAGGTGGGCTGTCCGGACGAGCTGGTCTTTGATATAGCCGGTGACGGCAGTATTCAAATGAATATCCAGGAGCTCTGTACTGCGGTCAATTACGAACTCCCGGTTAATGTGGCCATCCTGAACAACGGTTATCTGGGGATGGTCAGACAATGGCAGGAATTCTTTTACAACCGGAGGTATTCCCATTCGGAGCTGTTGAATCCCGATTTCATCAAGCTGGCCGAAGCTTACGGCGCCGAGGGGATCAGGGTAAAACGGCCTGCCGAACTGGCTCCGGCAATTGAACAGGCAATCAACTCCAGCAAGCCTGTTATGCTTGATTTTATCGTGGACAGGGAAGAAAACGTACTGCCCATGGTTCCTCCCGGCGGTGCCCTGAACAAAATGCTGGAGTAAAACCGGAGCCGGGACCGGATCTGCTGCTGACGCCTGCTGCCGGTGACTTCGCTTGCTGACAAGCTTTTGCCCGGGCTTGAATTCAAACTGGTCTGTTGGCCGGCACAACCAACTTGCAGGATTTGCCGTACTCAATAACGAAAAACACGTTAATGCGGACAATCCGGGACACCGGGGACCCTGTGCCGAACCAGGGCGCCGGGGCTTGAAGTCCCGGTTTCCGAGACACAACCTAATGGGGGGTTATGATGAAGCACACCCTTTCGGTAATGGTGGAAAATAACCCGGGGGTCCTGGCCCGGGTAGCCGGTCTTTTCAGCCGGCGGGGTTTTAACATTGACAGCCTGGCTGTGGGCAGGACAGAAAACCCGCGGGTTTCACGGATGACCATTGTAGTGGAAGGTGACGACACCACCCTTGAGCAGGTCAACAAGCAGCTGCATAAACTGGTGGACGTGATCAAAATCAGCGATCTTACCAAAGACGCCTACGTTGACCGGGAACTGGTCATGATCAAGGTCTTCGCCGAGCCGTCGGAAAGAGCTGAAATCATGCAGCTTGTGGATATCTTTCGCGCCCGCATAGTGGATGTGGGACCAAAAACTTTAACTATCGAAGTTACCGGGAACGAGGGCAAGATCGATGCCTTCGAGCTTTCGCTGCGTTCCTTCGGAATTAAAGAACTGGTCCGGACAGGGAAAATTGCCATGCTCCGGGGCTATAAAACCAGTACAAAGAATAACAACTATAAAGAGGAGGAAGTTAGCTGATGGTACAGGTTTACTATGATCAAGACGCAGATTTGGGGTATTTGAGCGGGAAAAAAATTGCCATTATCGGCTACGGCAGCCAGGGACACGCCCAGGCTCAGAACTTGAAGGACAGTGGACTGGACGTGATTGTGGGCCTGCGCAGGGATTTGCCCGACTGGGATAAGGCAGTAAGTGACGGACTGACGGTAACAACGGTACCCGAGGCTGCCGCTGCCGGCGACATTATCCAGATGCTGGTGCCGGATGAACTGCAGGCTCGGATTTACAAGGAGGAAATTGAGCCCCACCTGGCCGAAGGCAACGCTTTGATGTTCTCCCACGGGTTTAACATTCATTACGGACAAATTGTACCCCCGGCCAATGTCGACGTTTTTATGGTCGCTCCCAAGGGCCCCGGCCACATGGTGCGCCGGATGTACCTGGAAGGTAAGGGCGTGCCCAGCCTTGTTGCCGTGTTCCAGGATTACACGGGTAAAGCCAAGGATGTGGGCCTTGCTTATGCCAAGGGTATCGGAGGGACCCGGGCCGGTGTTTTTGAAACCACCTTCAAGGAAGAAACCGAGACCGATCTCTTTGGAGAGCAGGCTGTGCTGTGCGGGGGCGTTACCGAGCTGATCAAGGCCGGTTTCGACACCCTGGTGGAGGCGGGCTACGCTCCGGAAATGGCCTATTTTGAGTGTCTCCACGAAATGAAGCTGATCATCGACCTGGCTGTAGAGGGCGGGTTAAGCTACATGCGCTACTCAATCAGCAATACTGCCGAGTACGGTGACTACGTTACCAGCAAACGGATTATTACTGATGAAACCCGCAAGGAAATGAAAAAGATCCTGGCTGAGATCCAGGAAGGCGAATTCGCTAAAAAGTGGATTCTGGAAAATCAGGCCAACCGCCCGGTTTACAACGCCAGAGCCAAACAGGAAAAAGAACACCTGATCGAAAAGGTGGGCGCTGAACTGCGTAAAATGATGCCCTGGCTGCAAAAATAGCTTTTAAGTCAAGGCACCGCATCTATCGCAACCAGGGTTAGAGTGGCCGTTGCGGACATCATTCCGCCGGCCTGCTTTACTGATGATGCCGGTCAATAGCGGCAACGCTTGCGGCCGTTAACTCAAGCTTTAATAATGAGCACCGTTAAAGGGCGCAAGAATGGTTGGCAGGTAACAGCCAAAAAGCAGCAAGCTGATATTTACTGGCGTCCGGTGAAGGAGCCGGATGCCTGGATTGGGGGAATAGGGCTGTGGATATTACTGTTGCTGAAGCCTTGGTTCGTTGCCTGGAACAGGAAAAGGTGGAAATTGTTTTTGGTTATCCGGGCGGAGCAATTCTTCCCGTTTACGATGCTTTAAATCATACGTCCATCCGTCATATTCTGGTCCGCCACGAGCAGGGCGCCGCGCACGCTGCCGACGGCTATGCCAGGGTTACGGGAAAAGTGGGGGTTTGTATGGCAACGTCGGGTCCCGGTGCCACCAACCTGGTAACAGGCATCGCCAACGCTTATATGGATTCGATCCCCATGATCATTATTACTGGACAGGTAGCCACCAGCCAGGTTGGTACGGACGCCTTTCAGGAGGTAGACATTACCGGCATTACCCTGCCGATTACCAAGCATAATTTTCTTGTTAAAGATCCGGCAAAGCTTCCCGTGATCGTCAAGAAGGCCTTTTTGATCGCTGCCACGGGACGGCCCGGTCCGGTGCTGATCGACCTTCCCAAGGACATTGCCCAGGCCAGGATTAAGTTCAAATATCCCAAGACTGTTGAGCTGACCGGCTATAAGCCCACCTACAGGGGGCACCCCTCGATGGTCCAGCAGGCCGCCGGGCTCATTATGAGTTCGGAGAGGCCGGTCATCTACGCCGGCGGGGGGGTCCGGATTTCCAACGCAGCTCCGGAACTGCTGCAGCTGGCGGAAACAATTTCCGCGCCGGTGACCCATACTTTGATGGGCCTGGGTTGTTTTCCCGGCAATCACCCCCTCTTTCTGGGGATGCTGGGTTTGCACGGTACGCGGTACGCCAATCAGGCGGTTACGGAGTGCGACTGCCTCATTGCTGTGGGCGCCCGCTTCGACGACCGGGTGGTGACCAAGGTCAGCGGGTTTGCGCCTTCGGCAAAAATTATTCATATCGATATAGACCCTGCTGAAATCGGCAAAAACGTGCGTATCAACCTGCCCATCGTGGGAGATGTGAAAAATGTTCTGGGAGCCATCCTGCCGCTTCTAAAAAAGAAAGAAAACGGCGCCTGGGTCGCCAGGGTGCAGCAGTTGAAAAAGGACTACGCCCTGCGCTACGACCGGGGGGGGATGTTGAAGCCCCAGTATGTTCTGGAAAAGCTCAATGAGTTCAAGGACGATGATGCCATCGTTGTTACCGACGTGGGGCAGCACCAGATGTGGGCAGCCCTGTACATGCGCTTTAAGGAACCACGCAGCTTTTTGTCTTCCGGCGGGCTGGGGGCTATGGGGTTTTGCCTGCCTGCCGCCGTCGGCGCTAAACTGGGCGCGCCGCACCGGACTGTCATCGTGGTTATCGGTGACGGCGGGATCCAGATGACCATGCAGGAACTGGGCACCGCAGCCGAACAAAAGCTGCCGCTTAAAATTTTTGTTTTGAACAACCAGCGCCTGGGTATGGTCCGGCAGCTTCAGGAATTTTATTGTGAAAAACGTTATTTCGGCGTAGACTTTCAGTTCAATCTAGACTTTACCGCCCTGGGCCGGCTTTACGGGATGGAAGGGTATACCGTTGAAACCGAAGAGCAGTTGCTGGAAATTCTGCCCCGGGTCCTTACTTCCCCGGAAGGGGTGATCGTCAACTGCATCGTTGACCCGGAAGAAAACGTATATCCCATGGTCTTAAACGGGTCGCCCATCAATGAAGCAATCGATTAACAAAGGTTTTTGGATCCTGCAAAGTTAATAATCAGCGGAGATGGTTCTTCTAACCCATTAAGATTGGAGGCGTTATGAGCCTATGAGCCAGCGAGTCTATATTTTCGATACCACCTTAAGAGACGGGGAGCAGTCACCGGGCGTAAGCCTGAACACCAATGAAAAAATCCAGATTGCCAGGCAGTTGGCCCGGCTCGGCGTCGACATTATCGAGGCGGGCTTCCCCATTTCTTCCCCCGGCGACTTTGAAGGGGTCCGCGCCGTTGCCCGGGAAGTCAAGGGCGTGACGGTGGCAGGGCTGGCCAGGGCCAACATCAAGGACATCGACCGGGCCTGGGAGGCGCTGCGCCAGGCTGAACAGCCGAGGATCCATACTTTTATTGCAACCTCGGATATTCACCTGAAATATAAATTGCGCCTGAGCCGGGAACAGGTCCTGGAAGCTGCTGTGGCAGCTGTGAAACATGCCAGGTCCTATACGGAGGATGTGGAGTTTTCTGCAGAGGACGCCTCCCGCAGCGATCCCGAATTTCTGTGCCAGGTCCTGGCCGCGGCTATTGAAGCCGGCGCCGGGGTTGTCAATATCCCGGATACTGTGGGCTATGCCATCCCTGGTGAGTGGGGCGGTTTTATCAAGTCTATTTATAACCGGGTACCGGGAATTGACAAGGTTATTGTGAGTATCCACTGCCATAATGACCTGGGTCTGGCCGTCGCCAACTCCCTGGTTGCCGTGGCCAACGGTGCCCGCCAGGTGGAGGGGGCCATTAACGGCATCGGGGAGCGGGCCGGCAATGCGGCCCTGGAGGAAGTTATCATGGCCCTTTATACCCGGAAGGACCGGTTCGGCCTCTATACCGGCGCCCGCACCGAGGAGATTTACAGGACCAGCAGGCTGGTGAGCACCCTGACCGGGATGAAGGTCCAGGCCAACAAGGCCGTTGTGGGCAACAACGCCTTTGCCCATGAGGCCGGCATCCACCAGGACGGTGTGCTAAAAGAACGCACAACTTACGAGATTATGAGCCCAGCCATGGTGGGACTCAGTAAAAGCAACCTGGTCCTGGGCAAGCACTCCGGTCGCCACGCCTTTCGCCAGCGGCTGGAAGATATGGGGTTCAGCCTGGGCGATGAAGAATTAAGCCGGGCCTTCGAGCACTTTAAAAAGCTGGCCGATAAAAAAAGTGATATTACGGATGAAGATATTGAGGCCATTGTGGAAGAGGAAATGCACCTGGTGCCGGATTCCTACACCCTGGATTATCTACATATTTCCAGCGGCACTACGGTGGTGCCCACTGCCACAATTGGCCTGAGGAAAGAAGGAAAGCTCCTGGAGGAGGCTGCCTGCGGCAACGGGCCTGTGGATGCCATCTGCAAGGCAGTGGACAAAATCACCAAAATCCAGTGCACCATGATCAGCTGGGGAATCAGCGCCATCACCGCCGGCAAGGACGCCCTGGGCGACGTGACCCTGAGAATTACCAGGGACGGCCAGAAAGTTTATGCCGGCCGGGGGATCAGCACGGATATTCTGGAAGCCAGTGCCAAGGCCTATGTCAACGCAGTGAATAAAATGCTCTGGGAAGCAGAGCGGGAAGAGTCCCGGGACCCTGGTAATAATACTGGTAATAATAAAATTTGAAAATAGCTTAAAAAAAGCAGCCTTTGATTATTCTTGGGAACGGAGTGAAACAAGGAAAATGCCGATGACCATTACCGAGAAGATTCTGGCAGCCCATGCCGGCAAAAAACAGGTGGAGCCCGGCGAATTAATCAACGCCCGGGTGGACCTGGTGCTGGGCAATGATATAACAGCGCCGGTGGCGATCCGGGAGTTCGAAAAAATCGGAGTCAAGGACGTCTTTGACAGGGACCGCATTGCGCTGGTTCCGGACCACTTTACACCCAACAAGGACATCAAATCCGCAGAGCAGTCCAAGATCCTCCGGGATTTCGCCAAAGAGCACGATTTACCCCATTATTACGAGGTGGGCCGCCTGGGTATCGAACACTGCCTCCTGCCCGAACAGGGTTTGGTGGGGCCGGGAGACCTGGTCATCGGAGCAGATTCGCATACCTGCACTTACGGGGCGCTGGGCGCCTTTTCCACCGGTGTGGGCAGCACCGACCTGGCTGCGGCAATGGCCCTGGGGGAAACCTGGCTCAAGGTACCGGAGTCCCTTAAATTTGAATTTGAAGGGGAACTGGGCCCCTGGGTGGGCGGCAAGGACTTGATCCTGCACACCATCGGTGAGATCGGGGTGGACGGTGCGCTGTACAGGGCTATGGAGTTCACCGGTTCTGCCATTGAAGGTCTGTCCATGGACGGGCGCCTGAGCATGTGCAACATGGCCATTGAAGCCGGGGGTAAAAGCGGGATCATCGCCCCGGACGGGATCACCCGGGGGTATGTGGAGGGGCGCTGCCGCCGGCCTTACAAGTTCTACGCCAGCGATGCCGAAGCTAAATATGAAAAAGTTTACAGCTATGATGTTTCCAGGCTCGAGCCCCAGGTCGCTTTTCCCCACCTGCCGGAAAACAGCCGGCCCTTAAGCGGGGTGGGAAACGTGGAAATCGACCAGGTTGTAATCGGTTCCTGCACCAACGGGCGCATGGAAGATTTGCGGGAGGCCGCAAAGGTTCTCAAGGGCAAAAAGGTGCACAAAAACGTCCGCCTGATCATCCTGCCGGGCACCCCGGAAATTTCCCTCCAGGCCATGCAGGAGGGGCTCTTCCAGATCTTCGTTGAAGCCGGCGGGGCCGTCAGTACACCCACCTGCGGACCCTGTCTGGGCGGCCACATGGGCATTCTGGCTGCCGGGGAACGCTGCGTCGCCACCACCAACCGCAACTTTGTGGGCAGGATGGGGCACCCGGAAAGTGAAGTATATCTCTCCAACCCGGCGGTTGCAGCGGCTTCCGCCATTCTAGGCCGGATTGCCGGCCCCGGGGAGGTGGAGTAAATGAAACTTTTTGGGAAAGTGTGGAAGTTTGGTGCTGATGTTGATACAGATGCCATTATTCCGGCCCGCTACCTCAATACTTCCGACCCTCAGGAACTGGCCGGGCACTGTATGGAGGATGCGGACCCGTCTTTTCCGGCCAGGGTTAGGCCGGGGGATATCATCGTGGCCGGCAAGAATTTCGGCTGCGGCAGTTCCCGGGAACATGCCCCCATGGCCATCAAGGCTGCGGGAGTTTCCTGCGTAATTGCCGGCACCTTCGCCAGGATTTTTTACCGGAACGCCTTTAATATCGGCCTGCCCATTTTCGAATCCCCGGAGGCAGCCGCTGAGATCAACGAAGGTGACGAAGTGGAAGTGGACGCGGTCAGCGGCCTGATTACCGACCATACCACCGGGAAGACGTACAGGGCTGCGCCCGTGCCGCCCTTTATGCAGCAAATCATCGCCGCCGGAGGAATGATCCCTTACGTGGCTGAAAAGGTGAGAAAAGATGTTTAAAATTGCCGTATTACCCGGAGACGGGATCGGCCCGGAAATCACCGACCAGGCTGTCCGGGTGCTGGAGGCCGTAGGCCGGCGCTATAACCACCAGTTCGAATTTAAAGAGGGGCTGGTGGGAGGGGCCGCCCTGGACGCTGCGGGCACCCCCCTGCCTGCTGAAACCCTGGAGCTCTGCCGCACCAGCGACGCTATCCTCTTCGGCGCCGTGGGCGGCCCGAAATGGGATCAACTGCCGCTGCACCTGCGCCCGGAGACAGGCGGGATCCTGGCCCTGCGCAAGGAGTTTGGACTGTACGCCAACCTGCGTCCGGTCAAAGTCTACCCTGCCCTGGTGGAGGCCACCCCCCTCAAACCGGAATTGGTCCGGGGACTGGACATCATGGTCTTGAGGGAGCTCACCGGCGGGCTCTATTTCGGCCAAAAGTACCGGGAACCCCTGCCGGAGGGAGGCTTCCGGGTAGTGGACACCCTTGAATATACCACTCCGGAAATTGAGCGGATCCTGCGCCTGGCCTTTGAGCTGGCTTTAAAACGGCGCCGCAAGGTCACCTCGGTAGACAAGGCCAACGTCCTGGGCAGTTCCCGGCACTGGCGGGAAGTAGCCTCCGCCGTGGGAGAGGAGTACCCAGGCGTGGAGTTGGAGCACATGTATGTGGACAACTGTGCCATGCAATTGGTCAAAAACCCGAAGCAGTTTGACGTCCTGGTTACAGAGAACATGTTCGGAGACATCCTCAGCGACCAGGCTTCCGTCCTGGCAGGGTCCCTGGGCATGCTCGCCTCCGCCAGCCTCGGCGGCGGGATTGGCCTCTACGAGCCGGCCCACGGCACGGCCCCGGATATCGCCGGCAAGCAGCTGGCCAACCCCATCGCGGCGATTCTATCGGCCGCCATGCTGCTGCGCTTCTCCCTGAACCTGACTGATGAAGCAGATTGTATTGAGCGGGCTGTAACCGTTGTCCTGGAACAGGGCTGCCGCACCGCCGACCTGATGGAAGAAGGCAAAATACAGGTGGGTACCGCTGAGATGGGCGACCGGATTATAGGACAAATTGATCCTCCAGAGACTTTGAAATAAATCTTAACCTCGTGAGGCAAGAAGTCTCCCGCCTCTTATCCTTCCTTATATTTCATTCATATGCACTATGGTACAGCCTGGTTTTGAAGATACTCCACTGCTGACTGGTCATTATACTTAATTTACGGAGGTATTTTCGATGCCCTCAGTACAGGTTTACGACACGACATTAAGAGACGGTTCACAGGCGGAGGGCATCTCTTTTTCCTGTGAAGACAAGCTGAAAATTGCCCAGCGTCTGGATAAAATGGGCTTTCATTATATTGAAGGGGGCTGGCCGGGGTCAAATCCCAAGGATGTTGATTTCTTCAGCAGGATCCGGAGCTGCAGCCTGAAAAACGCCAGAATTGTGGCCTTCGGTTCAACCCGGAAGGCCGGGACGCCTGTTGAAAATGATGCCAACGTCAAGGCCATTCTGGATTCCGGAGTCCAGGTGGCCACCATCTTCGGCAAGACCTGGGACCTTCATGTGTCAAAGTCCCTGGGGGCCAGCCTGGAAGAAAACCTGGCCATGATCAGGGATACCGTGGCCTACCTGAAAAGCCGGGGACTGGAGGTCCACTACGATGCGGAACACTTCTTCGACGGTTATAAGGCCAACCCGGCCTACGCTCTGGAAACCCTCCGGGCGGCGGAAGAGGGAGGGGCTCACGTTATTACCCTGTGCGACACCAACGGCGGCAGCCTGCCCTGGGAGGTCAAAGAACTGGTTGAGCTGGCGGCGGCACAACTGGCCCGCCCCATCGGCATTCACGCCCATAATGACAGCGGGATGGCCGTGGCCAACACGGTAACGGCTGTAAGGGCCGGCGCAGCGCTGGTTCAGGGCACGGTGAACGGTTACGGTGAACGCTGCGGCAACGCCGACCTCTGCTCCGTTATACCCGTCCTTACCTTGAAGTGCGGCATTGCTACTATTACTCCGGAAATGCTGGTCCACCTTACCGAGATGTCCCGCTTTGTCAGCGAGGTGGCCAACGTCAGTCCGGATTCCCGCCAGCCCTTTGTGGGTGCCAGCGCCTTTGCCCACAAGGGCGGGGTGCATGTCAGCGCCCTATTGAAAGACTCCAAAACTTATGAACACATTGAGCCGGAAGCGGTGGGCAACCGGCGCAGGGTTCTGGTCTCGGAACTCTCCGGAATGTCCAATCTGCTCTACAAGTATAAGGAAATGAATCTCCAGGTGGACCGGGGCGGTACCGAGGGGAGACGCATCCTGGAGGAAATCAAGCAAATGGAGAACCAGGGTTTCCAATTCGAGGGTTCCGAGGGTTCCTTCGCGCTCCTTTTGCGCAAAGCTTTTGACGGCTACAGTGAGCCCTTTTCTCTGGAGGCCTGCCGTCTCCTGGTGGAAATCAAGGAAAGTGCCCCTGCCTATTCCGAAGCGATTATCAAGATGAAAGTGGGCGATCAGGTCGTCCATACCGCAGCCGAGGGCAACGGTCCGGTAAACGCCCTGGACAATGCCCTGCGCAAGGCCCTGAAGGATTTTTATCCCAGCATCGGGTCCATGCACCTGAATGACTATAAGGTCCGGGTCCTGGATGAAAAAGACGGTACCGGGGCTTATGTCAGGGTGCATATCGATACCGGCGACGGGCGGCATTCCTGGGGTACAGTGGGAGTCTCCCAGAATATCATCGAGGCCAGCTGGCAGGCGCTGGCGGACAGCATTGCCTATGGTTTGTTGAAAGGAGAGGAAACCGGCCTCAAGAACGGCCAGGAATAAACTATGTTTTAATAATTATTTTAAACAATTTATTTCTTTTTCTGCTATTGCAGGTAACCTGCTTTTCCTTTTCGAAATAAGGGTAGGGCGGGTTTTTTCCTTGTAGCGGAGAAATACTATTTTGCAGAGTCAAAGGGAGGAATATCCGTGGAGCAGTTCTGGCTCCCGAACCTGGAGTATTTAAAAACAGTACTCAAACTGAACCTGAGCAGTGTCATCGATATTTTTATCGTAGCTTTTGTGATGTACAAGCTGATGATGCTGATCAAAGGAACCAGGGCGGTTCAGTTGCTGAAAGGGCTGGCTGTCCTGCTGATTGCCACTTCCCTTTCCAGCCTTTTTAACTTATATACCATGAACTGGCTCTTAAGACAGGCTATGACGGCGCTGGTGGTAGCCCTGCCGGTTGTGTTCCAGCCCGAACTCCGGCGTGCCCTGGAAAGACTGGGCCGGGGACAGTTTTTGGCTCAGCGGACCATGCTTCCGGGAGAGGTTGACCAGGCCAGGGTGGTTGCCGAAGTTTCACGCTCGGCAACAGTTCTGTCAAAGAATAAAATGGGCGCGCTGATTATTCTGGAGCGGGAAACCGGGCTGGAAGAGCATATCAGTACCGGTGTAAGAATTGACGGCATTGTCTCGGCCGAATTTATGGTCAACATTTTTCTGCCTAAAACACCCCTGCATGACGGAGCGGTGATCATCCGGGGCGACCGGGTAGCTGCGGCGGCCTGTTTTCTGCCGCTGAGCGACAACCCTCACCTGACTACGGACCTGGGAACACGGCACAGGGCGGGACTGGGCGTTACCGAACAGTCCGATGCCGTGGCGGTAATTGTTTCTGAAGAAACGGGCGCCATTTCCCTGGCGGTTGAAGGTGCGCTCAGCCGCTACCTGGATGAGGCCACCCTGCAGGATAAACTTACCTCGCTTTTAGGTAAAAAGACCGGAAGCACACTCTCACATCTGTGGTTCAGGAGGTAAGGCCTTGATTAAGTTGAACTGGGGAAACAATTGGATCCGGGTGCTGGCCTTGCTGCTGGCTGTGATCATGTGGGTTTACGTGAGCAACGAACAGAATCCGGTCAGGGAAAAGCTCGTAAACGTAAGCCTGGAGCACAATGAACTGGAGCAAAACTATATCCTTACCGACGGGTTGCCCGAGAGTGTCCGGTTGAGAATCCAGGGCAATCAAAACCAGCTTAACAACCTTGCCCCAGGGGACTTCAAGGCCATGGTCAACATTCCGGAGGGGAAAACAGGGGAAATGGTCCTGCCTGTCCAGGTGAGCGCCCCGGCCGGCTTGCGCATTGCCCAGGTCATTCCGGAAGAGGTAAGTGTTGTGGTGGACCGCGTCATCAGCAAGCAGATTCCTGTGGCCGTAAGCATCAGGGGGACACCGGAACGGGATTATACCGCCCTGGCCCCCCAGTATCATCCTGATGTGGTTACAGTCAGGGGGCCCTCCCGGCTGGTTAATGAGATTAGCCAGGCCACGGCGGTAGTTGACATCCAGCAGGCAGTCAAGGATGTTACCCAGAATGTTACGGTCACTGCCGGATCGCCGGACGTTACCCTAAATCCGGCAACGATCCAGGTTGTTGTTCCTGTAGTCAGCACCTTAATCTCCAAAGCCGTGCCGGTGCTGCCTCAAGTGACCGGAACTCCCGCTGAAGGCTACGCGGTTAAAGAGAGTTTTACGGAACCGGCTACGGTGCTGGTGTACGGACCACCTGAAGTTGTCGGGGCAATTACGGAAATCAAAACTGCCCCCGTCAGTATCCAGGGCGCTGAAGAAAGTCTGTCAAGGGAGGTTAAATTGGCAGCACCACAGGGTGTAACCGATTTACAGCCCGACCGGGTGAATATTCAAATCGAAGTTGAAGAGGATGAGACGCCTCCTGCTCCGCCGGACGAAGATAAAGACAGCGCTTCAAACTGACCGGAACCATAATTCTCTGTTTTTGAAAAATGACCAATGGGGCAGTTGAGACATAGAATATAGTGAAATTGACAACAATGTCGCGTGAAGTTATAATTAGTTGTAATTTGACTGATGGAGGGAGACGGTTCATGGGGTCTATGTTTGGAACTGATGGGGTAAGAGGTGTGGCCAATCGCGATCTTACCCCCGACCTGGCCTTTAAGCTGGGCCGGGCAGGAGCCTTTATTCTGGCCCGGGACAATGCCAATACCAGAATAGTGATCGGCAGGGATACCAGAATATCAGGCGACATGCTTGAAGCGGCCCTGGTGGCGGGGATTTGTTCCGCTGGAGTGGACGTCTTAAAAGTGGGGATCATGCCCACGCCGGCCATTGCCTACCTCACCCGGGAACTCAAAGCGGCGGCCGGAATCGTGATCTCGGCTTCTCACAATCCGGTGGAGGACAACGGGATCAAGTTTTTTGGCGCCAGCGGCTACAAATTGTCCGATGAGGCGGAGGCCGAGATTGAAGCTCTGGTCCTGGACGACTGCTCAGGTGTTCCCTGTCCCGTGGGTGCGGGTGTCGGCCGGGCCTACCCGGTACGGGACGCCGCCGAACGTTACATCAACTATGCCTGCAGTACTGTGAACACGGATTTCAAAGGTTTGAAAATCATGGTAGACTGCGCCAACGGCGCTGCCTATCACATAGCTCCCCGGATTTACGAAAAGCTGGGAGCAGAAGTGATCCCCCTCTTTAACTGTCCGGATGGTGTGAACATCAACAACTGCTGCGGCTCGACCCACCCTGAAACATTAATGGAAGCCGTTTCTGCCGGGGGGGCCGATTTGGGCCTGGCCCACGACGGTGATTCCGACCGGGTCCTGGCGGTTGACGCTGCCGGCAGGCTGGTGGACGGCGACCAGATCATGGTGATTTGTGCGAAGCACCTGAAAGAAAAGGGTCTATTGGAGAAGGACACTGTTGTGGTCACCGTGATGAGCAACCTGGGACTGCACCTGTCCCTGCGCGCAGCACAAATCAAGGTAATCGAAACGAAAGTCGGAGACCGCTACGTATTGGAGGAACTCCTGCGGACCGGTGCCCGGTTGGGCGGTGAACAGTCCGGCCACATTATTTTTCTGGACCACAACACCACCGGTGACGGGATTATTACCGCACTGCAGCTGCTTGCCATAATGAAGGAAAGCGGACAACCCCTGGAAAATCTGGCAAGCCAGATGGAGCGCCTGCCCCAATTGCTGGAAAATGTCCGGGTAGCTGACAAAAACGCGGTTATGGACAGCCCCCTCCTGGCCAGGGCCATCGACAGGGAAGAAAAAATGCTCAACGGCAACGGGCGCATCCTCGTCCGGCCGTCCGGCACCGAGCCTCTGGTGAGGGTAATGGCAGAGGGAAAAAATATGGAGCAGTTGAAGGCAATTATTGGGAGGCTGTCAAATATAATAAAGGAAATTGAGAATAAGTAGGGAGGTGGAATTATCAATTAAAAAGCGGTACAACGATAAAAATGAATAATCAAGCGCCAGAACCCGTCCCGGTGACAGACTTCGCATCCGGGATTAGGAAGGGATTTTTAGGAAGATTGTTTGCCAGTTGTCCAACAATCTTATTATCCCTTGCTTTCAGGGTTGACGAGGAGGGGGTTAATCGAAATGTTTCGGCGGGTGCCCCCCGGTCAGGCCGGACCGTCAGCGGCAGAACAAAACCACCGGGCAACCGGTGGGACAAAAATGCCTGCGGCCAGCAGCGGGTAATAATATAATCGGTGTATTTGTGTTGCCTTTTTTAGGGGACCCCGATTAATGTGCTTTTTCTTGCCGGCGCCTGTCACGCCCGGCATTTCTGTTTTTTAAATAAGCTGAGAGCAGGAGGTCATGTACAATGTGTGGTATTGTTGGATACATCGGCCCCCGGAAAGCTGTTCCTATTTTAATAGAGAGCATGGAGAAACTGGAGTACCGTGGTTACGACTCTGCCGGGTTGGCTATCCCCGGTCGGGATTCACTGCTTGTCTTGAAAAAGGAGGGCGGGCTAAGCGCCCTTAAGGAAAAATTGAACGGGCAGGGCTATGACGCCAGAGCGGGGATTGGCCACACCCGCTGGGCTACCCACGGCAAGCCCTCCGACGCAAACGCCCACCCCCATACCGACTGCACCGGACACTTCGCCGTGGTGCACAACGGGATCATTGAGAATTACCTGAGCCTTAAAGAATGGCTCCAGTCCGAAGGGGGGCACACCTTTTGCTCCCAGACCGACACCGAGGTCCTGCCCCATCTGGTGGAGCACTACTATGAAGGGGATCTTGTGGAGGCGGTCTTAAAAGCAGTGCCCAAGCTGGAAGGATCCTTTGCCATGGCTGTGATTTCCGCCGGAGAGCCGGAAAAACTGGTGGCCGTCCGCCAGGACAGCCCCCTTGTGGTGGGACTGGGTGAAGGGGAATACTTCCTGGCCTCGGACGTTCCTGCAGTTTTAAAGCATACCCGTTCTATCTATATCCTCAACGACGGGGAAGTGGCTGTGCTGGAAGCCGGCGGGATTCAGGTTCTTGACCTGAAGGGCAACAAGGTGGAGAAAGAAGTAACAGAGATTAAATGGAAGGCCGAAGAGGCTGAAAAGTGCGGCTATGAACATTTCATGCTGAAGGAGATCCACGAGCAGCCCAGAGCCCTCAGGGACACCCTGGGCGGCCGGATTTCTGCGGACGGCGCCGGAGTCGTCCTTGATGAAGTCACCATCAGCCCCGAAGAAATCAGAGGACTTAAAAAAGTGTTCGTGACCGCCTGCGGGACGGCCTACCACGCCGGCCTGGTGGGTAAATACGTTATGGAAAGGCTGGTGCGGTTGCCGGTAGAGGTGGATATTGCCTCGGAGTTCCGTTACCGCCAGCCCATCATTGGGCCGGGTACCCTGGTGGTGATCATCAGCCAGTCCGGCGAGACCGCCGACACCCTGGCCGCCTTGCGGGAAGCTAAACGCCAGGGGGCCAGGGTTGTGGCTGTGACCAACGTGGTGGGCAGTTCAGTAGCCCGCGAGGCCGATGACGTTATTTACACCTGGGCCGGTCCGGAAATTGCTGTGGCTTCCACCAAGGCCTACACCACCCAGTTGATGTCCATGTACCTGCTGGCCCTGCACCTGGCTGCCCTGCGCGGGACGCTGGAACCCGGGGAAAGAGGCGCACTCCTGGCCGAGATGAAGAACCTGGCCGCAAAGGCTCAGAGAGTTCTGGACAACTCCGCGGTAATCAGGGAGTTTGCCGGGGAAATCGCCGCCGGCAGAAGCCTCTTCTACATGGGCAGGGGACTGGATTACGCCGTGGCCATGGAGGGCTCCCTCAAATTGAAGGAGGTTTCTTACATCCACGCCGAGGCTTATGCGGCAGGCGAACTGAAGCACGGCACCCTGGCCCTGATCGAAGAGAACGTGCCGGTGGTGGCCCTGGCCACCCAGGAGGCCCTTTTCGATAAAATGGTCAGCAACATCCAGGAAGTCAACGCCCGGGGCGCCTCCGTGCTGGCTTTGGCCATGGAAGGCCTGGAGGAAGTGGAGAAGGTGGCCAAAAGCGTCGTTTACATCCCCAAAACCCACCCGCTCCTGGCACCGGTCCTGACCGTAATCCCGCTGCAGCTGTTGGCCTATTACACGGCCGTAGCCAGGGGCTGCGACGTGGATAAGCCTAGAAACCTGGCCAAGTCGGTTACTGTGGAGTAGAGGGCAGGCGGAAACCCATGGGTTGTTATATAACTAAAGTAAACTCCACTCCATAAGTAATAAAGTTCGCTCTATAAGAATAAAGTTGGTTCCAAAATCCCGTAGTAGGTGCAAGAGAAATCTTCATTTGCTGCGGGATTTGCTATTTTATTGAGGTCAGGGTTAAGGGGTAAGGAATAAGGCTATAAAATTTCCCTTGCAATTATTATGGTAGAAGATATGAGATAAATTATCTTGTTTCATCTAATAATATTTTGAAAGGAGTGAATTTTATGTTAGAAAACATTTTATTTAGAAATGCGAGAATTGATGATTTGCCAATTATAGTCGATATTTATAATTCAACTATTCCAGGTAGAATGGTAACTGCTGATACTGAACCTGTATCAGTGGATGATAGATTGGCCTGGTTTAATGAACATAATCCTGAAAAAAGACCGTTGTGGATTGTAGAGTATAGAGGTAAACCATGTGGTTGGGTAAGTCTTCAATCTTTTTATGGAAGGCCGGCCTATAATGCAACTGCTGAAATAAGTATTTACCTTCATGAAAATTACAGGGGTAGAGGACTTGGTAAAAAAGTTTTAACCAAGGTCATTGAAGAATGTCCCAAGTTAGAAATTGATACGCTACTTGCCTTTATCTTTGCACACAATGAACTTAGCATTCGATTATTTTCAAATTTTGGTTTTGAGAAGTGGGGTTTTTTACCGGAAATTGCGAAATTAAATGGAATAAAACGTGATTTAGTGATTTTAGGGAAAAAAATATATTAATGTCTACATAAGTATTAAACTAAACGGAACTGCAGGTTGTACAAAATGTCCCCTCGGCAGGCCCTGTTCACCGCTTAAAGGGATGCCTGCCCCCAGTTCTTGGAAGTCTTTATTTGCGTAGCCGGCGCTAGTCAATGATTTGTTCTTTAGGTGCATCTGTGTACCTGTTTGCGGGGTTTTGAGCTGTTTACCCCATTTCAAGAATATTTAAGCCGCATCTCAACTCCATTTCAAGTTGCAAATCTTATCGTAACAGTATATACTCTGTATAAACATTATTTTAAAGGGTGGTTGCACTAATGCAGACTCAAATTGCAAAATGGGGAAACAGTTTAGGAATCAGGATACCCAAGTGGATGGCCGAAAAAGCCGGGCTCGCTGAAGGAATCCCGGTTGTCCTCGAGGTGGAACAGGATGCCATCATCATTCGCAAAAAAGTATATGCCCTGGAAACCCTTCTCTCCCGTGTCACTCCCTCCAACCTCCACACCGAAACAGAAACAGGCCGTCCAGTGGGGAAAGAAACATGGTGAGCGGTAAGAAACCTTACATTCCTGAACGCGGCGACTTGGTATGGTTGCAGTTTAACCCGCAAGCCGGCCACGAGCAGGCAGGGAGGCGGCCGGCATTGGTTATCTCCCCGCGGGCGTACAACGAAAAAGTTGGTCTGGCCCTCATGTGTCCGGTAAGCTCTAAAATAAAGGGGTATCCTTTTGAGGTCTCTTTGCCGGAGGGATTAATGGTTTCGGGCGCTGTCCTCGCGGATCAAATTAAATGCCTGGATTGGCAGGCAAGACGGGCAGAATTTGCTTGCAAGGCTCCGGCAGAGGTGATCACGGAGGCTATTGCAAAAGTCCGTGCTTTGCTTGAATGAATGTTAGAAGAACAATGAATTCAAAAAACCGGCGGATAAAACTTTGTAGACATAAAGTTTTGGGGTGATGTTTTTTATTCCGGTTTTTGAGGTTATGTTTGGCCCTGGGCTACTTAATTAAATAAAGTTTTGGTATGATGACATTATGGACCCGGCAGTGTTGACTTGGTAATGTTTTACTTTTGCCTGAAGAGCCCATGGCTTTTGATGACCGTTCCAGTTGCCGCAAACTTGCAGGAAAGGAAGTCAGGATAAATGAATTTTGTGCCTGAAGCAGTTCCTGTACCACAGGCTGGAGGGCCGGCGTACTGGTTTGTTTTTCGCCGGGAGGAGCTGCTGGTGTGTCTGGAGAGTGGCCTGGCTGTTATTCCATATACCGCTGACAACCCGGTCCCGGGAGCTGAAATGATCCGGAAAATCTATCTGGGCCGGTTGGACGGAAGCCCGTGTTACGCCGTTGAAGTGTCAAGTGCCTGGTGCCCTTTACCTGGTACGGAATTTCGGGGCTTAAGAAAATTGTCCGGGCTGGTGGAGGAAGGCCTCTTCAAAATCGCTGGCAGGGCCGGCCAGCTGTTGCACTGGGACAGCACCCACCAGTACTGCGGCAGGTGCGGTGCGCCAACGGAGACAAAGGCGGATGAGCATGCCAGATTGTGCCCCCTTTGCGGCCTGACCGGCTATCCCCGCATTTCCCCGGCAGTAATTTGCCTCATCACCAGGGGGAAGCAAGTACTGCTGGTAAGGCGTGCCGGCATGCAATATTACAGCGTAATAGCGGGATTTGTTGAGCCGGGTGAATCACTTGAGGAGTGTCTGCGCAGGGAAGTCCGGGAAGAAGTGGGTATAGAGATTACGAATATCAATTACTTCGGCAGTCAGCCCTGGCCTTTTCCCCATTCCCTGATGGTCGCCTTTACCGCCTGTTATGCCGGAGGCGATCTTGCCGTAGATATGGTGGAAATCGTAGAGGCAGGGTGGTACACGGCAGGTAACCTGCCCGGCTGCTTGCCGCCTCACTTCAGCATTGCCGGAAAGCTTGTCAACTGGTTTGTTGATAACTTTGCTGAATAGATTTAAATGAGGTGTCAGAGTTTATGGGAGCCGGCCCGGGCGGCCCGGAGGCCATGGTGCCGTAGGTATGGGCATTGCGGAACACAGCAAAGTAAGCAATTGTGTTCAATTCATAGAGAAGGGGGCAGGTTACCTGAAAAAAATTACCGATCATCAAATCAGAATACCAAAACCCCAGAATGGTTTCCGGTGCTTCACATGTCCCCCGGCTAAATTACTTTTTGTTGCTCGTCATTAATGTGCAGGAAATACTGGATAAGCCGGGAAACTCTTGATATAATTCTAGTGAGTGAGGAGGTTGAAGCAGGTTTAATCATGAACAGGCCGGATTTTGAATGGTACAGATCATTGTTTCTGAAATGTATGTCGAAATTTAAGGAATGGGATATTCCAGATTGTTGCGGGGAAAAATGGCTTGAACTGAACGATGAGGATTCGAGACGCGAGTTGCTTGAAGCAGTCAGTGCAGAGCTAAAGAAAAGCTGCGGGTCTGCTTTCGAGGTTAACAGAAGGCTCTTATCGGTAGACGGCCCGGTTGAAAGTGTGATCATTCAGACATTTCATGAGTTTAATACAATTTACCTGGTCAATAGAATCAATGAAAAAATAATGGCAGCTAGATTGGGACAAGACCACGATCTCGAAAAGATTAAAAATTAAAAATATTTTAAAAAAATTTGTTTGAGGAAGAAGGAATTTTCGAGAGGCAGTTGAATATGTTTTAGTAGAGGTTGGTAAACGGCCAATTTTGCCGGGCTGTTTTTATGAACCGACCTCATGCAATGGTTTTGGGGGTATTAAAGAAACAAGTTTTCGATCAGGCGCCGGTATTTATTACCGGGAGTTTGAGGCGAAAGCTTATTGTAGCTTGTTTCTTTGACCGTCCATGAACCATTTTTATTTTCCACAGGAAGGGAGTGATGTGAAAAGCAGATTTCAGTTAAAAACCGGCGCGCGGAAGTACTCATTCTACAATCATATTTATTATTTGGAAGCCCGGTAGTTAGAATCATTCTTTAAAAATTATTAGACGTATGGCTTAACGGGAACAACAGCTGAAAAACGGGAAGTAGTAACTACAAGTACAAGAAGATAGAACAAAGAAAGGAAGTGAAATTATGCCTAGATGGGTTCCTCTTTTAGGTGGAGTGCTGGGCAGTACTACCTGCGGTTTGTTGCTTTACGCCTTCAGCGTTTTTATCAAGCCCCTGAGGGGAGAATTCGGCTGGACGGCCACTGAAGTTCAGCTGGCTTACGCTATTGCCGTACTGATCTTCGGTCTAATGACTTTCCCCGCCGGCAAATTGAGCGACAGGTTCGGTCCCCGGCCGGTGGTGGTTATCGGAGGCGCTATCCTCGGTATCGGTTTCTTCATGGTATCGACGATCAAATCTGCTTCAGACTTAAGTCTGCTGTATATATACTATGGAGTTATTGCCGGCTTTGGTGGCGGTCTTGTTTATCTGCCGCCGATTTCCACTGCCCCCAAGTGGTGGCCTGACCGGAGGGCGCTGGCCACCGGTCTTACGGTTGTCGGTCTCGGTTTAGGCTCGTTTATCATGGGCCCCCTGGCCACATCACTGATTAATAATCCAAGTATCGGAGGCGGGAGTGCGCTTCCTGTATTCAGGTATGTTGGTATTGCGATGTTTATTATGGCTATCGTCGCCGGTCTTTGTCTGCAGAATCCGCCTCCGGGCTACAAGCCTGCCGGTTGGAACCCGCCCGCGCCGAAGGCCGGCGCGCCTAAAGCTGGCCGGGACTACACTTTCGGAGAAACAATCAGGACAATCCAGTTCTGGATGCTCTACTTTGCTTATTTCTGCGGTTCCTTTGCCGGTCTGATGGTTATCGGGGTCATTGCCGCCCACGGTATTAATGAAATGAACAAAGAAGCGGCTGCCCTGGCGGGGGTTGCCGTCAGTGCGCTGCCCAAGGAAGTAACGTCGGCTATCGCCATGCAGGCTGCTATTGCAACCAGTTGCCTCAATGCCGCCAACGCGCTGGTCCGGGTTTTGATCGGCGCTATTGCAGACAAGACAGGAACGAGGATCTGTTTCCTGGTTACCTTTGTTCTTCAGGTAGTTGCCATGCTGGTGCTGTTCCCGGTAGGCAAGGCCCTTTTCCTCCTTTGTGTTGTGGCCATTATCATCGGCTGGAACTACGGCGCCATGTTTACCCTGTTCCCGGCCACTTGCCTGCAATACTTCGGCCCGACGGCACAGGGCTCCAACTACGGCCTGCTGTTCACCTCCTGGGGTATAGCCGGATTTGTGGCGAACTTAATTGCCGGTAGAATGTTTGATATCTTTGGGACTTACATGATGTCCTTTACTATCGGCGCAGTATTAGTTGCGGCCGGTGTCATCGCCCTGGTCATCACCAAGCCTCCGAAAAGGCTGGCAGCCTAAGGAGGTCCGGTTCGCCTTTGCCTTACTGCCGTTTAACATTGACAGAAAGCGCCCTGTTTAAAGCAGGGCGCTCCGTCAAGGGATGAGCAAACAAGCTGTAACGAACCTTTCCAGGTCATTTGCAATTAATGGGAAATGTCTCCGAAGATAACACCCGGGGGGATCTGTGACGATCAATAGTAATAAAAAAGGGCGCTTGCCGGGCGCCCGATACAGGGGTATTGATTTTAGTATTTTTTCTAATTAAAAAGCCTGGATTATTCTTTTATTTTCTTCTTAACGAAGTATCCCTGGGGATCGATCACCTCCCGGATTAGCCTGATTTCTTCAACTGTCGGGGGCTCGAACTCGTAAACATCACTGGGGATGATCAGTTCAAACCCGGTGGCGTCCTGTACGCTTTTAACAGTTTCACCGGGTAGGGTGGCTACAAGTTTCATCCGCTTGGTTTCATCGTCAAATCCAAGGATAGCCTTGGTTGTAATTACCCGCTGGGGACCCTGACCAACCAGGCCTGCGCGCCAGCGTGCGTTCGGCGAGCCGTCGAGATAGCCGGGGCTGGTGATATAGCTGATTTTTTCGTTGAAGCGTCTGGGCTCGTGGACCATTATGATGATGGTGCGTTCGCAGGAACAGGCCATATCGCTGGCGCCTCCGCTGCCGGGAAGGCGTGTTTTGGGCCTTAGGTAGCCGTCCGGGAAGTCCCCCATCATAGTGGAGTTCAGGTTTCCATAGGGGTCAATTTCTGCTCCTCCAATAAACCCGATATCGGCATAGCCGCGTTGGGTTAATTCAAAGGCAGAATTCAAGCCCAGCAAGTAATTGGCCTGGAACGTGGTTCTGGAATCCCCTACGGAAAGGGGCAGACCACGGCTGAGCACGGGGCCTACGGCGCCTGCTTCGAAAACAGGGACAATACCGGGCCCGTGGGTCAACTGGGCAAGGGTGATTGCCACCATGGGCAGGCCGGTGCCGGCGAAAATTACTTTATTGTCAGGCAGGGATCTGGATCCTGCCACAACGATCATTTCTTGAGTGGTAAAATCTTCCGAATATTTTGTCATCATGTTCACCTCCCTATGATCCTAAAACGGTAAAGCCTGCTTCCAGGCGAATACCGGGTTCCATTTTTTGTGCATAACGGATTTGTTCAAATGGGAGTTTGTCGATAAATTCGGCAAAGTTTTCCACTCCAAAAATAAGCTGGTCATAGTATTTCTGCAGCGGGGCGGGGTCTCCCTTGCGGAACTTTTCGCATGCCCCCCTAAATTCTGCAATGTGTTTTTCATCGAAGTAATGGAGGCCATGGCAATTGCCCGGATAAGAACCGAAAGGTACTTCAATAACGGCGTCAACTGCAAAGAACGGAATGCTGACCCGGTTCGGGTAGCGGGTCATTTCCGTGTGCTCAATCAAACGTTCGCAGGTAACAATAGTGTGAGCGGAGGCCATGGCAATTTCAGGACAGGTATAAAGCGGGCCCTGGATCCTGCAGTTACCGTAAATATCTGCTTCCTGCACGTGAACGATGGCTACGTTCGGGTGAGAAGCAGGAAGGAGCATGATCGGTCTGCCGGTGAAGGGGCAATCCATTACAACAGCCCGGTTGCGCTGGAGCATGTCGCTTCCCATGGGGCTGCGGCAGGGAATGAAAGGGAGCCCAATGGAGCCGGCCTTGAAGCGGGCGGACATGTTGTAGTTACTCCAGTCTTCAAGTTCCAATTTGCCTGTTTCAGTCAGGTATCTTAAAAGCGGGGAAATCCCGAAAGCTTCGTGAGCCCAGTAAGCAAATTCCATTCTTCTGATACTGTTCTTGCTCTCGTCCAGAACCATGGCGCCGGCCAGATACTCGATGGCAAGTCCGGCAGACTGATAGGAAAGAGTTAAGTCCTTTTTTCCCTGCCTGATGATTTCGTGAACGATGGCAATGGGCTGACGGCCGTTGACAAATCCGGCAACGCCGATGTTGTCTCCGTCCTTAACGTACTTTTGCACCGCCTCTTTCAGACTTAATCTTTTGTCCCTCTTTGATTTGTCCTTGTTAGCCAGAAATTGTCTGGCTTCGTCGGGTGATAATCCAGTCCATTCAATCATAAGCTCTCTCCCTACGGTTTCCTGGCCGGGTCAGCAAAATACCGGCCTCCTTCCGTCCACTACGGAAGGCAGCAGTTGCACACAAATATAGACTTTAGTACTTGTGACTGCTGGAAACCTTCCCCCTTTCTTTAAATATAAATCTTCTGTTTTTAGAACGATTCACCCACCCATGAAAATATTTTATAGGTTTTGTTAAGAAAATTATATTGGCTAATGGAACAGGATTCAATATGTCTTAAAGGACTAGTACCATTGATAGATTCCAAAGAAGAAAATTTATGTTATGATGATTACACAATATTAGCAAAATTATGAATGTAGCAATAATTCTCTATTGTGCGACATTTGTTGACACTACACTTAAATAAGCAATTCGTAAAAATTCCCGACCTATCCCTGCCCTTCATTTTACAAGTATTTTTCAATAAGTATGCCGCATATTTATAATCGTCTATTTTATCCGGTAACAATTTTAGTCCCCCTTTTTACCTAATACAGAATATTTGGGCCAAAGGGTAAAAAGTCAAGATTCTTGGATGGTACATGCCGGGATAAAAGAGGGACTAGTACCATAGACTGATTGCCAGGTTGCGTAAGTGTAGTATAATTTAGATAATTATGAATATTTTTAACTTATCAACAATTGGGTTTGCTTGTATTTTATTTTTTTTAAAAAAAGTCCAAGAGCATTTTTGTCTCATCTGTTCAGGTGGTGTTATGGAAAGTGCGCTTTTAAAGGTGTTTTCTCTAGCGTGGGGGGTGATGTTTAGGGGATTTAAAGAGAGAGAAATATTTACCGTCTTGGGATAGGAATAAGGAATAGAAATTTTTTAGGGGAGGTAAAAAAATGATAAACACTGTTAGTTCCAAAATTAAGAACATTTCCACCCTGCAGTATAAGGAAAAAAAATTTGAGTATTGGGGCCCGACTCCCGACGAAGCCAGGAAAAAAATGGTGGAGAAGTCCCATGCCCAAAAAGATAAAAGAGTCACCTTAAAGGAAGCTGTAGCAACCCATATTAAAGACGGTATTAACCTTGGCATCGGCGGTTTTGTCAATACCAGGGTGCCTGTGGCCATCATTCATGAGATTATCAGGCATGGAGCGAGAGACCTGACCCTTTCCTTCCAGTCCAATTCCATTTGCCCCGAGCTGCTTGCCGGTGCCATGATCCTGGATCCGGATCGCGTTTCAATCAGGCGTGTAGAGTTGGCCTGGTGGGGCTATGAAATCATCGGTATTGCTCCTCTGGTTAGATATCTGTCAACCAACGGGATTATCGAAATGGATGACTATACAAACTACGGTATGTCCGTAAGATTCAAGGCCGCCGCAATGGGTATTCCATTTATTCCGGTGCGTGACCACGGCGGCTCCGACATGGAATTGGTGAACAGGGGCAAAATGATTGAATGTCCTTTTACCGGCAAGAATGTCTACCTGCTTCCGGCCTGCCACCCCGATGTAGGTATTGTTCATACTACCGCTGCCGATATGTATGGGAATGCCAGGATTTTTGGCGCCCACTGCACCTGTCCGGAAATTGCCATGGCCGCGACAACCACGATTATGACCACGGAAAAGATTATATCCACCGAAAACATCCGGTCTTATCCAAACCTCACCGAGATACCTTATCCCGTTGTGGACACCGTAACTGAGCAGCCCTACGGCTCTTATCCGGGCGCTTCCTACGGTTATTACTGGTTTGACATGGACCACCTGAGGATGTTCCGGAGCCTCTGTGACGATTTCCGGAAGACGGGCAACAAGGAAGGGCTGAAGAAGTACTATGACGAGTATATCTTCAGCTGCGACACCTATGATGACTTCCTCGAAAAAGTCGGTTACAAGACCTTGAAAAAATTAAAGGATTTGGACGGCGGTCAGTCTATCATTTTAACCTAAATAATAATATCTGCCTAACCGGTTAACTAATTATTAGAGGAGGTAAAAAAATGTCCGAATACACCCCATTTGAAATGATAGCCTATACGGGTTCCAGAGTTCTCGAAGATGAAAGGATTGTTTTTGTTGGTACGGGCCTGCCCATCATTGCTGCCATGCACGCCCAGCTTACCCATGCTCCCAACCTGTATATGATTTATGAAGCAGGTTCTCTGGCGCCGATTCTGGAAATGGGGATGCCCCTGTCCGTTGGTGATACCAGGGCCGCCCGCAAGGCCTGCTATCTCAAAGGGCTGTGCGGCGCTTTTGAATTGACCCAGAGGGGATGCGCCGACTACGCCTTTATCGGCGGCGCCCAGGTGGATATGTATGGAAATATCTGCTCAACGATTGAAGGGAGTAACTACGACAAGCCGGGAATCCGTTTCCCGGGAAGCGGCGGCGCAGGCGCCATGGCGGCCAACTGCGAAAAGACCATCGCGATTATGGCCCTGGAAAAAAGGAGGTTTGTCAAAAAGCTGGATTTTGTGACAAGCATTGGGTTTGGAGACGGCTCACCTGATTATCGCGAGAAAGCCGGCGTTATGGGTTCCGGGCCATACCGGGTAATTACGAACCAGGCTCTCTTTGGTTTTGATGAGGAAACCAAAAGAATGACGCTGCTGGAAGTTAAGCCGGGCAGGACGCCCCAGGATATTCAAGACCTGGTGGATTTCGAATTAATCATTCCCCCTGATGTAAAGGAAATGGCTGAACCTACGGACGAAGATCTGAGGTTATTGAGGGATGTTATCGATGCAGAAGGCTACTTCCTGAAGAGGGTTATCAAAAAGTAATGATAGCATTAAGCAAATTCATCTAAAAGGAGGTGGTGTGTAAAAAGGTTTGCGCTGTTTACTTAAATTTCTAATTTTAGATAGTTAATTATAATATTTAATGATTGTATACCCCCTACTCACCCGCGCCTTGGCAAAAGGCGCACTTTTTTGCTAATTGCCGGGCTCCAGGAATTTTTCCTGGATGGCCAGAACAGCCGCCTGGGTCCGGTCGCTCACGTTCAGCTTCATCAAGATGCTGCTTACATGAGCCTTGACTGTACGCAAAGTGATATTTAATCTAAAAGCAATCTCCTTGTTGCTTAACCCGTTAACGATTAGTTGGAGGACTTCCTTTTCACGCACTGTCAGCTGTGACGGGTCCTTTGGAGGCTGCTGCGGAGGGGTTCCCTGCACCAGGTTCACCAGCAACTGGTTGGCAATGGACGTGTCAACAAAATAACGCCCTTCGGCCACGCTTTCAACAATCTCTATGAGCTGTTCCGGGGAACTGTCCTTCAACACGTAGGCGGAACAACCATCCCGGATGGCCTGGACTACTTTACTGTGCTCATTGTGCACAGTTAGAATAATCACATGAATTGCCGGAAATTTTGATTTAATCAGCCTGGCGGCCTGGATACCGTCCATTTTGGGCATGTTGACGTCCATCAAAACCATGGAGGGCTTTAGTTTTAAAACAGCCTCTACAGCATCTTCACCATTTGTTGCTTCGCCTACCACGGAAATGTCGTGCAGTTCCAGAATCATCCTGAGACTGCGCCTCACCAGCGGGTCATCGTCAACCAGCAGCACTTTAATTTCACTTTTTAAGAATTCGTTCATATCATTCACCCCGTATAGGCTCGCTTCCATCCGGACGTTTGTTGTAGACTTTGAGGGTTATGGTAAACTTGGTGCCCCAGCCCGATTGACTTTCCACCTGGATGGAACCACGGTGCGCCTCGATATTTTTCTTGGCGATGGCGAGTCCGAGACCTGTTCCGCTCTGTTTGGTGGTGAAAAAAGGTTCAAAAATTTTTTGCTGTATTTCCGGCGAGATACCGTCGCCCCAGTCTTCAATGGTGATTACGACCCGGTCAAAGGATGGGTAGGTAGAAATGCGGACGGTTCCCCCGCTGTCTGTTGCTGCTATGGCGTTAGCAATAAGGTTGTTGAACGCTTCTTTTAACTTTTCCGCATCTGCCAGGATGATGGGAACCAGTTTATTTAAAGATGTTTCAATAATTATATTATGATTAATCTGTTTTTTATAGTCGAAAACCAGGTTCCTCAGGAGCTCATTAATGTCAACCTCCCTCAACCTCAGGTTACTTTCCCCGGAAAAGTGCAGGAGATCCTCCATTGTCCGGCTTACGCGCTCAACTGCTTCCTTAACGATTTCCAGGTCTTCGTGAAAATTAATTTTCCAGGAGGCTTTTTTTTCAATGGAATATAGGGAGAGCCGGATTGAAGTGAGGGGGTTTTTAACTTCATGGGCAATAATAGCCGCCGCCCTGCCCAGGGCAGCCAGCCTTTCGGCCTGTTTGACCTTTTGTTCCAGGACTGTTATAATATGTTCCTTTTCCTTCAGCCCTTTCTCATAGGTCAGGGCGTTTTTTACGGCAATACTAATTTGCTGCGCCACCAGTTCCAGCATGCGCAGGTCCCTGACGGTAAAGTCCCGGCGGCTTTCGGGACGGGTAATTTGAATGGTTCCGATAAAACTATCGCCTAAAAGAATGGGTGCGCCAAGACCGTAAAGGATGCTTTCCCGTCTGAGGGCGGACTGAAAATAGGGTGTTTTTTTTATCTCTTCAACCGGGTAAATGTCTGTTGAGCGCCATGCTTTTTTAGTCTTAAGGAGTTTCATAAACAAAAAATTATTTGAGGTGTTATCAGAGAACAGCCTGATCAGCCTTTCACTCAACCCGATGTTGGAATGCAGGGTAATTTTCCCTGTTTTTTCGTGATAGAAGAAAATACCGCTCTTGGTATGTTGAATTAGTTTTGGCAGGTAGGCGTGAACAGAGTGCAGGATTTCATCCAGATCGAGGTTTGAGGCTACAATATTGTTAATCCTTAGAAGTATTTCAAGCTCGTCCAGAGTGAGTTCTTTTTTGTAGTCACCTCTACTGTCTATCCTGATGTTTGCCATGAAAGCTCTCCTTCCTTTTCATAACAACAAGATATTTTGAATATAGGATTAAGACAGGGACAGGCCAGGAAATCAGTTCTTTTTAGAATGTTGAGATATCCCTAAAAATTCTTAAAATCTATTGCAATAAGAATTATATCATTTTTTTAAATTCAATTATACTGGATGAAGCTTTTTACTTTTGGAATTTATGAAATTACACAGGGTAATAATAGTACATGAACAAAACCGGTATTTTTAAGGAGTGTGACTTATGGCAAGGGAAAGTGATGATGCGGTCCGGCGAAGGGTGCAGAGGGTTCTTGATCAAGATACCGAAACCGGTGTCTATGGTCTTAAAGCTAATGTTATCAACGGGGAGGTTCAGTTGACTGGAATTGTCGATACCCTTTCCGAAAAGGAAAAAGTAAATAAAATAGTCTCCGGGCTTGAGGGTGTGCGGGGAATTAATAACGGGATCTCAATTAGTACCGATGGGGCTCTGGATGACGAGGATGTTACCTTTGAAGTTATGGAGGAGCTTAATAGCGATCCCCGGGTAGATCTTAAGCATATTGGAGCACGTTCTGTCAAGGGAACGGTCTTTTTAAATGGTACAGTGGCTGATCCGGAAGAAAGGGATGCTGCCGTCAGCGCCGCGTCCAGGGCCCGGGGCGTGTGGCGGGTTGTCAGCCAGCTGGACATGGAGACGGCAAAGGAGTTGACCCTGGATGAAATATTCCACAGCCAGGTAAATAACGAAAGGGAAGACAAAAAATAATTGTCTGCCCTTAGATTAATAACAAGAGTATTAAAGCAGTCAAAAAATCTCCTAAAAGGAGATTTTTTTGGGAAATATAGCTTGATTAGCCATTTATTGTGAAGATAATGTAAAATAAGGATTATAGTATTAGCTGAGAGGAGATGTGCTTTGTTGATCCTTCCCTATGACGGGATTCATCCGTCAATTGACGAAACAGTTTTTATTGCCCCCGGCGCAATTGTGGTCGGAAGGGTTGAAATTGGTCCACACGCCAGCATCTGGTACAATTCTGTGGTGCGTGGCGATGTCGATACTGTTAAAATTGGAGCCATGACCAGTATTCAGGATGGTTCCATCCTGCACGAACACGCGGGGTTCCCCCTTTTAGTGGGGGAAAGGGTAACAGTTGGTCACAGGGTTTTACTGCATGGCTGCACCATTGAAAACGACGCTTATATTGGCATGGGATCGATTGTTATGAACGGAGCCAGGGTTTGTAAGGGAGCGGTGGTGGGAGCGGGGTCCCTCGTGCTGCAGGGGATGGTGATACCGGCCGGGATGCTGGCCGTGGGATCTCCGGCAAAGGTGGTCAGGGTAATTAAGGAATCCGAGGTGAACAGGTTCTACGGGGCTGTGGGCAGATATCAAAAAATGGCTATGATGCACTACAAAGTGATGGAAAAATAAAGGGCCTTTAACTTTATCCTTAGGAGCCGAAAGGTAAAAATGAAATTAACCAGTAAATTAAGCCGGATAAAACAATAGTGATGGGCAGTGTAATCAGCCAGGTTATGATAATCCTTTCCGCTGTGTCCCATCTTACTGAGGAAAAACGCTTGGCTGAACCTACCCCCATGATGGAGGATGAGATGACGTGAGTTGTGCTCACCGGCATTTTGAGCAGGGTAGCTATAAGGATAACAAATGCCGAGCAAAAGTCTGCCGAAAAACCACTGGACGGCTCCAGTTTGATAATCCTTGTGCCCACTGTTTTGATGATCTTCCAGCCGCCCATTGAGGTACCCAGGGCCATAACAACGGCGCAGGTAATTTTTACCCAGAAGGGAACTTCAAGAGTTGTTTGAAATCCCCCGGTCACCAGGGCGAAGGTTATGATTCCCATGGTTTTTTGTGCGTCGTTGGTGCCGTGGCTGAAAGCCTGCCAGGCTGCGGCAAAAACCTGCATGGAACGGAATCTCCGGTTCATTTTAGCCGGATTTCCATTTTTGAAAATAGTTCTGACCAGGTACATAAAGGTGTAACCCGCAACAAAAGCAACCAGTGGTGAAATGACCAGGGCTCCCAGGATGGTTGTGAAACCGCTGAAATGAACTGCTTCGAATCCTGCGGCAATGATAACTGAACCAGTCAGTGAACCAATTAAAGCGTGCGAAGAACTGCTCGGTATACCGTAATACCATGTAATTAGATTCCAGGCAATCGCAGAAATCATCGCTGCTGTAACGATGAGCATGCCGTTGTCCAGTGTGAGCGGGTCGGTAATTTTACCGCCGATTGTTTTAGCAACGCCGGTAAAGGCAAGGGCTCCCACCAGATTCATGGATGAGGCAAGAATAATTGCGGCCCGTGGTGTCAGAGCTTTCGTTGAAACGGAGGTAGCGATGGAATTGGCAGTGTCATGAAAGCCGTTTATAAAATCAAAAGAAAGCGCAAAAAGAACCACAAGCATAAAGAGGACCCTTGTCTCATCAAACATTGCAATTCCCCTTAATGTCGCATGATTATTCGTTCAAGGATATCTGCTACATCTTCACAGGCGTCCGTAATTTCTTCCATCATGTTATAGATCTCTTTCTTTTTGATAATCTCTATGGGGTTATTGCAGTTGCTGAAGAGGGTTTTCAGGCCGTCCCGGAGCAGGTCATCCGCTACTTTTTCGAGGTCGTTGATTCTGTGCGTGTGCCTGCTGATATCTTTGATTCTGTTATTACCCAGGTTATTTATGGCGGAAACGATTTCCAGGGTGCAGGCCTCGATATTTTTGGCGAAGAGCTTCATGTATTCGTCGGTTTCTTTAATGTTGAACAGTTCAAATCTCCAGGTGCAGGCTTCGATGATATCCAGCACATCATCCAGTTTGATGGTCAGGCCCAGGATGTCTTCGCGTTCCAGAGGAGTTATGAAAGTCTTATTCAGGGCCTGTATTATTTCGTGGGTATACTGGTCTCCTTTGTTTTCAAGGGCTTTAATCCGGAGGGCGAACTCCTCTGTGCAACCCAGGTTATTAATATTCTCCCTGAAAATACCGGTGGCGGTATGAATGTTATTTGCTACAAGAATGAAATGCTCAAAAAATATTTCTTTACTTTTTTTAAGGAACATAATTTCCACCTCTGTATGACGAAGTGCGTCCTTCAATGGTATCTTATCACGAACCAGGTGAATTCATTGTTAAGACTATGTTAATTTTTTTGTCAGGTTTATATGCATCAGGTTAAGTGCCAATTTAATTGCATAAAGAGCAATTCTTCCGGTTACACTGCAAGCATCAATGGAACTGGAAAAGGAGTGTTTTAAGCAGGATGAAGCGGGATATTTGTATCGTCGGAGTGCTGGTTGATGAAAGGGCGGATCATGCCCCGGAAGTGCAGGAGGTTTTTACCAGGTATGGTTCCCAGATCCTCTGCCGCAGCGGAATTCCGGACCCCGGCCGGGAGCGCGGTATTATCACCCTCACCATGCAGGCCCGGGATGATGAAAGGGAGAGCCTGGAAAGGGAACTGGGTTCAATCGAGGGGGTCAAGGTCCGGTCCCTGTGTCTTTCTGAGGCCATAGAATGAGCTGCTTTATATTAATGTCAATAACTAAATAACTTGGTTACCCGGTACCGTCTTTAATCGTCGTGTTCGTCTTCTCCGGTTTTATTTAGGATGCGGTTTAACCTCAAGGCGATGAAACCCAGGACCGTAGCTACGATAACAGCAAGGTACATACCTACGCCAATGGCTGTGCCCAGGGCGGCGGTCAGCCAGATGCTGGCTGCGGTGGTTAATCCTTTGACCTTGTTTTCTTCTCTAAAGATCAGGCCGCCCCCGATAAAACTCACGCCCACCACAATTTGGGCTGCTACCCTGGCCGGGTCCATGTTGGACCGGTAATAAGGGGGGCCGGCAAATTCTATAAAACCGTAAATGCTGACGATGGTAAAAAGTGCGGCGCCGAGGCCTACCAGGGCATGGGTTCTCACCCCGGCCGGCTTGTGCATGATTTTTCTCTCGGTTCCAATTAAGGCGCCTATAAGAAAAGCCAGGCATAGCCTTATAACGATTTGGATGTCGTCAACAGGCATAACTGTTTCCCCCTTCGGGTTTTACCCCTTGTTACTGTAATAATAATATTTAACTTTAAATTTAGTAACTCCCAATGTATTAAAAATTCAAAAAAGATTTAGATTAGAGTAAGGCCGGCTTTGGGTAGATAAAAAGGGCGCTCCTTAAGGAGCGCCCTGAAACTGGCTGCCGTTCCCGGTCATGGACCGTTCGGCTCGTTCGATGGCAAGCCGGACCATGTTACCGCAGTCTTTGGAAGAGACATTACCGAAGTAACCGCCGTCCCTGCGCACCACGTCGCCTACTCCAAGTTCATCGGCTAATTCGTACTTCAGCCTTTCAGACATTACTCCTCCACGCCTTCTGCTCATTAGCCCAAACCCCCTTATTCAGTTGAAACGGCAGCCATTATTATTATGTGAAATAGTTTTATTTTTAGCCGTGTAAAAAATGTCCGGCATTTAAAAGGAAAAAAATGCATGTATTTCCTGCTTATTTTTTTCTGGTGAACCCCTTTCCCAGTACTTCACTGGCATCGGAAATATAAACAAAAGCATTTGGATCAGTTTCCGAGATAATATGCTTTAGTTTGGCCAGTTCAAAACGATTGGCCACGCAGTTGACAATGGTTTTATTCTCCCGGGTAAAGGCCCCCCTGCCGATAAAATAAGTTACTCCACGGTGCATCTCATTGATAATCCTGCCACCGATTTCTTCAGACATATTAGATACAATGATAACCGACTTGTTTAAATTAAGACCGATTATCGTTACATCAATCATTTTACCGGCAACAAACATGGAAATAATCGTGTACATGCCGATAGCGAGCGGGAAAAAAGCCAGGGAGATGATAATGACCAGGAGGTTTGCGTAAAATCCAACCTCCCCGATGCTCATATTTTTTTTCTTTTTCAGGATGACTGCGATGATGTCGGTGCCGCCGGTGCTGCCGTGGCCCCGGAACACCAACCCGAGGCCCACGCCGCTTAAGCCTCCGCCAAAAATTGAGGCCAGGACCAGGTCCACCTGCAGCGGCTCAATCAGGTTATAAGTGGCTGGTTGAAAGATGGTCAGGGCAAGTGTGCCCACCAGGCTGTAAAGTAAAAATTGCCGGTTGATCTCCCTTGCAGCCCACCAGAAAATAGGTATATTGATGAGCAGGATGCTTAGATAAACGGGTATCTTGAACAGGTAGAGGAAGGTCAGGGCCAGCCCTGCAACTCCCCCGGCCAGTAGTCCGTGCGGGATTAAAAGGATGTTCAGGCTTACCGCCAGCAGGAGCGATCCGGCCATGATCTGAAGGAGATTAATTGCCGCCTCCCACAGGGAAAAGTGAATCTTTAAAAACCGGCCCAAATTTTTTCCCTCCGGAATGTTCACAGTGGAATCAACCTTGATTCTTGACTTTAAGTTGAAGGAATTATTGCCGGATCTAAGTATACGGCAAAATGATTTGTTTTATTAGTATTCACTTTTCTTGCCCGGGTTTTTTAAGATGCTGGAGCCGTCCGTGCAGGGCCAGGTGGGTTAATATAAACATGGCGTGGGACCAGTTCAAGGGCATCACCCAGGCCGGCCCGCCGCTATTCTTGCAGGCCTGTTCCGGAAGCAGGAGATGCTGGTTGGCCTGGTTCAGACACCATTTATACAGGTCGCTGGCCCTGGCCCGGTTTCCGGCCAGGCAGTGGTAGATGGAGAGCCAGAAGGTGGTAATCAGCCAGGGGTTTCCTTCCCGGTAGTTGTCCCCTTCGTAGCGGTACAGTCCTCCGGCACCCCGGTTCCAGAGTTTTTCTTCAATTGCCCTGACGGTTGCCTCCATGCGATCATCTAACGGATCAAGCACAGCGAAGGGAAAAACCAGGCCCAGCAGGGCTGCGTCTACCCTTTCGTCCTCCCCTATAAAGTAGGTCTGATAGATGCCGGAAGGGTCTGTGCCGGTAAAGGCTCTTTCCCCCCTGCCCAGGGCTCTGTCATAAGTGTCCCGGTAAACCCTCCGGTTGATCCCGCGCCTGAACCGGTTCAGGCGGTTTGACCACTGATGCTTTAATATGCCTTCCCGCACGGTTTTAGAGGCGTTGAGCCAGCGCATCGAGTTTCCTTTTTTGCCCTTCACCGCCGCCAGTTCCGAAGCAGCTTTGAGTCCTGCGCAGACGGCTGCGGCAGAATAGGTTCCCTGGAGGTATTCATTCTCCCACAGGTCAAAGCCGGGTGAGGGCAAGCCGTTGGCTTCAAGATGTTCTGTCAGGTAATTGGCTGCTGCCGCCAGAGAAAACCAGATTCGTTCCAAAAAATCCCTGTCCCCGGTAAGGGAGTAATGGTGCCGGTAGCCCCAGAGCACAGCTCCTGTTTGGTCAATTTGTTTTCCCCAAAAGGGGGCGGGCATTCCATCTAAAAAGTAGCGCTGCTGCCAATCCCCTTCCCTGTTTTGGACTCTTGCGGCAAAATTGTAAAACCCTGCAGCGGTCTGGTTATAACCGGCCTCGTCCAGCGCTGCAGCCACAAAGACGGCATCCCTGGGCCAGCAGTAGCCGTAGCCGCCGCAGGCCTGGTAATATGGATCAAACTCGGGCGCAGCGATAGATGCCCCGGTCTCTCTGCAGGTCATCAGCTTCATGGCCAGGAGGGACCGGTTATAAGCCGGGTGAACCGGACCCCCATCCAGGGTCCGGGCGCCTGACTGGAGCCATTCCAGCCAGTACTGCCGGGTTTCTTCCAGCCATTCACTTCCCCCACGGGTGACTGCGCCGGCCAGAAGGGCCCGGATCTCTTCCACCCCGTGCCCGGCAGCCAGGTAAATGGTAAAGGCTTTTGATTCGCCCGGCCTGACTTCACCCAGGTCCCAGGCCAGGCTCCCGGCGCCCCGGCGGATGGAGTCCCTGTTTCCCCAGAGCGCTCCTTCGGTTGCTTCGCAGTATGGATCAGTGGAAGTTTCCCGCCGCCCGCACTGGTACCCTGCCAGGGGATAGCCGCAGCCGGCAACGGCAAAATAAACATCTCTCCGGAAAAAAACCAGGGAATGGCTGGTAAAGTCCAGGAATACGCCGTCATAAAGGACGGATTCCTCAATTTCGAAGCTGCAATAGAGGTAAAAAGTTATTTTTTTGCTCTCGCTACCAGTATTTTCTATCTGATAGTGTCTGGTCAGCAGGTCCTGCAGCGGCAAAACAAAATCCCTTTGCGTTACTCTTAGCCTGCTGGATAGGCCGGTCAGGGTTGTTTCCAGGATGTTTGTACCGCCCAGGTAACGCTGGGAGGACGCCCATTCATTCAGATGAAACCATTTGGTTGAGCTTTTGCCCGCCCTGATTCCGGTCCAGAAGCGGCCCAGGTGCTGGCCGTAGTCGATGCGGGGCCAGAAGAGCCTGAAAATCTCTCCGTTTCTTTTTAATGAAGCGAGCATCCTGGAATTCCCAATAATTGCTTCCGGCATTTCCGGCCGGGTCGCTGATTTGTTGATTTTTACCACCACCGTTCCAAGTAATCCCCTGTTATCTTCCATTATAGTTGATTGGCAAAAATCCTTTAAGCTAACTTAAAAAGTGGTATGATAATTAAAGGTACTTGAGCATTTTATAGACCTTTTACCTTTATAAAACTGTCTTTCTAAAAAAACCTTTGTTATAAAAACTTAGAAAAGGGGTGGATCAAGTCAAATGAACCCTAAAGCGGGAGCCGGCCGGGGCAATTCTCCAACCCTGGAGGAGGTCAGGGCTGATATCGACAGGGTGGATCTGCAGATCATCGAGCTTTTGGGCAAACGTGCAGAACTGGTGCGCAGCCTTGGAGAATTAAAAAAAGGGGGTCCGGTCCGGGATCCGGAAAGGGAGGGAAGGGTTTTAGAAAAAGTGAAGGGGGTGGCCCTGGACAGGGGACTCAGCCCGGATTTCGTGGAAAAAGTCTACCGGGTTTTTTTCAGTTACTTTGTAGAATTGCAGCAAGTTAATGGAGAACAAAGGTAATTTGCAGCAGGTAACTATAAAAATTTAAGCAATTCGTCATGGATCAGGCCGTTGGATGCTGCTATTGAGAGATAGGGTTCAAGGACCAGTTTGTTGCCGTCGACGTCCGTGACCCTGCCCCCGGCTTCTTCCACGAGCAGGGAGCCGGCAGCCACATCCCAGGGCATCAGGGTGTTTTCCCAGAAACCGGTCAGCCGCCCGCAGGCCACGTAGGCCAGTTCCAGGGCAGCGGAACCCAAAGCCCTTAAATTGGAACAGCGCTGAATAATCCTGTGGTAGTCGATTCTGTTCAGGCGTTCGCCAAAGGACTTATTGGCAGGATAACCGGTAACCAGAAGGCTTTCCGGCAATGTTTGCCGGAGCTTGTCTACCCGCACCGGCCTGCCGTTCAGAAAGGCCCCGCAGCCTGCCGAGGCGGTGAAGCATTCCCGCCGGAACGGATCTAACACCACTCCGGCCAGAACTCTGTCTTGACGGCAGAGACCAATTGACACACTACAAAAGGGAATGCCGTAGACAAAGTTGGTGGTGCCGTCCAGGGGATCCACGTACCAGGTAAAGCTGTCCCGTTCGATTTCCGGGGCTTTTTCATTTTCTTCACCTATAATCACGTGTTCTGGAAATGCCTTCCGGAGACCTGCCGTGATCAATTTTTCAGATTGGCGGTCCACCTCTGTCACCAGATCTGAGGGGCAGGACTTGAATCCCCTGTCAAAGTCTCCTCCAAAACTATTTCTGATAATTTCTCCTGCCTGAAGGGCCAGGTCAACGGCAGTATTCAGGAAAAGATCGTAATTCATGGCGGCTCCTTTGCTCTTTTCTTTCAGGTTAAATTTTAACATAATTTTTGAGCAAAGTCCCGCTGTTGAGCATCAGCCCCAAAAAACCGGCATATCTTTTGCAGTTAAAGGCTATCAGGCACCGGCTTAATATTGTCTTGTGCGTAAGAGCATCCTTCTGCCGGCGCCTGGTGGTGTAGGGCGATTTATTCTGTTGCTCCCCCTGGCTGGAGCCACAGATTACGCCTTTCCAGTAAACAGCTGCACGTTAATACAAAAAAGGCAGCTTCCGCGCAGAACCAGTTGCTTGATTGCGAATCAATGTAGGCCTCCCGGACATAGCGGATCTTCTCGTAGGCTGCCCTGTAAGCACCGTGCAGGCAGGCGTAATAACCAAGGACCATCCAGGGATAATCAGGGGGGCTGATTTTAATCCAGTCCGGGTGGTATTCATTAAATATTTTGTAAAGACGGACGCCCCTTTCCGATTCCGGTTTGTGAAGACCGCAAAGAACAGGGAAAATTTGACAGGATGCGTCGGGGTAAAACTTTTTTATGTTAACGCCGGGACGAAACCAGCCGGTTTTACTGGCGTGGTAAAGTTGAATCCGCGGATTCCAGAGCATTCTTTCGATTCCTGCGGCGATGGACTTTGCCCTGGCCCGGTAGTGGGGAGCTTCCCCAGAGCCCAGGCTATCCAGCAGCTTGCCGAAATCCTCCAGGCCCCGGTATGCTTCGCAGTTATCCATCAGGTATTTTACTTTATGGCTGGCCAGGGCATAGGTCAGGCCGTCCCAGTCCATCAAGTTGATTATTGCTTGTGCTATTTTTTTAAGGCCCGAAAGGTTTCTCCGGACCCAGCCGTTCTGTCCGGAGCGGTGGTGGTAAAGGGCGGCCAGGGATAGAAAGGTTCCGGCGTAGGCATCCTCTGAATCAGGTCTGGTGGTCCCGGGCTGACCGTTTTGATCATAATGATAGTCCAGGATGGTCCCATTATTCTCCAGATTTCTTAAATACCAGTTTAGATAACGCTCCACCAGCGGGTATGCTGCAGGTTCCTCCAGCAAAGCCATAGCCGCAAAATTTGAAAAGTAGGGTGTGACCCAGCCCTGGTGCGGGTAACGGGTTATGGCGCCGTCGGCGCTGCTTCCGTAGTTAAGAATTTGACAACTTTTCAGCCACTGAATTTGCGCAGCCAGATTACCCTGCAGTGCGTGAACCACTTCAGCTGCATTGCTGATATATTCCACAGGAAACACTCCAATAAATTATTTATTACATACTATGGTTTTACTCAGTTTTAGTTTCGAGTATGTGGAGGAAAGAAAACCAGTCTTAAAGAATACTGTTTCCAATGGGGGAGAAACAATGTCCGGGAGACGGCCGGGCAGTTTGTTGATTATCTCTTTGCGGTGAGCCCGGCGCTTTCCCCGGCAAGAGGTATATACCGGAGATGTGATTAAGGCCTGTTTTTTTAAGGGATAAGAACAGGGCAGGCTGTGCAAAATATTTATTACTTTAGATTACAGACAAAAGGGATTTAACCGGCTGCCGCTGAATAATTTTTATAAATAACCCTCCAGCCTGCTTCGTGAAAACTGTCATAAAAACAGTTAATTAAAGAAGGGGAAATGTCCTGTGAAAAGCCCTCGAATCCTGCTAATCTTGTTTGGCCTGTCCTTTCTTGCCATCCAGGTCGTAAGTTATATGTCCAGTATATCCAAGCATGAGGAACGGGTGGTAAAGCTTGAAAAACAGGCTATACAATATGAAACCAAGGGCACCTATATTGATTTGAAGCTGGACCCGGCACTGGAACTGAGAAAAGAAAAAACAAGGTTTAAAGCTGAAACGGTGAATTTTATTATCAAGGTGCTGATTATTTCAGCGTCAACAGCCTTTGTTTTTGCTCTGACGAGGGACCGGGGAGAGAAAGGAACCTGACCGGCCGCTTCCCGGAATATAGAGAAATGACCCCCTGCCCGGGGGTTTTATTTTTTCCGGAATGGTGAAACCCTTTAAAATACTGGTTTAAGGGGGATTTTTAGGTTAAGGCGCGGCTGCCCGGCCGGGCAGAGATGACGGCAGCATCTGGCAACAGGTATAAATTCCTTGAATCTATGCAAAATATAAACGGCTTTCAATAAATTATTGCATGGAGGTAGAACAAATGATGAAAATGGGTACCCATGAAGCAATGGAAATGCACGAGGTTCTGAGTGAATCTATCTGTATGATTGACCATTACGCTATGTACTTAAACCAATGCCGGGATCCGGAACTGCGCAGGGTACTGGAGCGTCAGCAGCGGCATATGATTGATTCTTACAATACCAAGGTAAATGTCATGCAGGGACAGGTTATTGATATCTCCCGGGCGCCGAGGATGACAATGGGCGCTGCCGCAGGAATGGGTATGAATCA
>Ga0123335_1000972_pt1 | contig 47942 bp, 49 predicted proteins | sample BiotimSIPDNA_2_FD_89707 | JGI IMG/M metagenome (GOLD analysis project Ga0123335, IMG submission 89707) | Anaerobic biogas reactor microbial communites from Washington, USA - Biogas_R2 time_0 SIP DNA | ecosystem: Engineered > Bioreactor > Anaerobic > Unclassified | place: Washington, USA...
GCTCAACGAGGCGGCATTTTACAGAGGACTGGAGATCGGCACGGCCGCGAGAGGCCGTAAAAAAGATGCGAATTGACACGCCGGAGATACAGCGGCTCCCCGGGACGGTGATCAGCGATTATGGCAGTGGAGGATGAAGATGACCGAAAAAGAGAATTTTATGATGTTTATGCGCGGCGAACAGCCCGCGTGGGTACCGAGGTACGGTATGGGCCAGGACCCGTACTCGAAATATCCGCCCGCTGTCATGACTGTCACGCCGGAGTTCATCAACGAGCGCAGGACTCCTCAGGGCGGGTTTGACATCTGGGGCGTCGAATACGTGGCGACGGCGGAAACAGGCGGTATGGCGCTGCCTGTCCCGAATAAATTCATACTTGACGATATAACCAGATGGCGCGACGTAATCAAAGCCCCCGATATCTCTCATATCGACTGGGAGGCCGCGGCAAGAAAGAGCCTGGCAAATATCGACCGTGAGCAATCGGCTGTCGTCGTTCGCATACATCTGGGATACTTCCAGACTCTCATGGCATTTATGGGGTTCACCGAGGGGCTTTGCGCCATGCTGGAAGAGCCGGACGAAGTTCTCGCGCTTTTTCACTACATGTGCGGCTTCTACACGGAAGTAAACAAAAAATGCCTCGAGTATTTCAGACCCGACTTCGTCGAGCTGACCGACGATACGGCTGCGGCCCGCAATCCGTTTATCTCGGCAGATATGTACAGGCGGCTCGTAAAACCGTTCCACATAGCCGAGATGCGGCCGGCCGTCAACGCAGGTCTGCCTGTGATGAAACACAACTGCGGGCGCTGCGAGGACTTCATCGATGACTGGTTCGATATAGGCGTGACGGCATGGAACCCCGCTCAGGTAGAAAACGACCTCGACGGCATAAAGAAAAAATACGGCAACAGGCTCGGTCTGTGCGGCTGCTGGGACACGTCGGGCCCCGTCAACTGGCCCGGCGCCAGCGAGGAGACTGTCCGTCAGGCGGTCCGCGACTGTATCGACCGCTTTGCTCCCGGGGGCGGATTTTGTTTCCGGGGAGGAACGCTGGGCCCCAGGGACGATCCCGATACGATGAACAAGCGGCGATGGATATCGGAGGAATACGACAGCTACGGCAGGACATTTTACGACTGAACCTTTCCGTCACCTGACCGCTTTTACCGGTACGGAGCCGAGCAGGACCTGCGACAGGGCTGCGGCCATATTATCCTTCTTTTTCAGACAGACCGCCCCGCCTCCCGGAAAGGAGGCGGGGCGGTCTGTCCAGGTCTGTCCGTGTTCCTGCGGCCGCGAAAATCCGTATCCGCGATCCGCCGCCGCTTTCGGAACGGCCCTGACCTTTGTAACACAGGCTTTCGGGTTTTTGTATCATATATAAGGGGTGTTATTTTGAAAGTCGCAATTCTGACCATGTTCAACGGCCTGAGCAGCACGTATTCCCTGGTAAACGTTGTCGCGGAACATCTGAAAATGCTCCTTGACGCCAAGGTGGATACAAAAGTGCTCGTCTGCGAGGACTGCCCCGACAGCGACAGGCATGGGATCTTCGCGCGCGGGGAGCTCGAATGGGTCAAGATCACAAACAGGCTGGGCGGCAAGCGGATCCACTGGCGCGACTACTCTCAGCCGGACGGAGAGCTGCACGATACTTTTCATGACGAGGCCGGGGTGATAGCGCAGGATTTTATAACTCATCTGTCGGACGTGGACGTCTGCATCATGCACGACATCCACTATCAGGGGTGGCATCTGGTGCACAACGCCGCGATAAGGATCGCTCAGGAAAAGCTGCCGGGCGTGAGGTTCATCGCGTTCACACATTCGGCTCCGGTCAATCGACCGCCAAATCCGAAGTACCCGTTCTCCTGCCGGTATACTCCTATGCCGAACACGGTCTATGTCTATCCTACGCAGTCGGGGATACCCGCGCTTGCCAGGCAGTACGGCGTTCCGGAGGGAAAGTGCAGGGCCGTGTACAACAGCCTGGACCTGCTGTCCGTGATGAGCAGCGACGTCAAAGCGGTGCATGATAAGATCGATCTGCTGAGCCCCGACATCCTGATCGTATACCCGGGCAGGTTCTCGACGGGGAAGAAGTTTGAAAAGGTGGCGGCCCTGGCCGGGGCCATCAGAAAGAAAACGGAGCTGAGCGTCAGGGTGGTGTTCTGCGATTTCCCCTGCATGGACATTGAGCCGGAAAAATACAAGGACGCCATCAGAAAGATCGGCTGCTTCTACGGCCTTGAAGACACGGATATGCTGTTTACGAGCGATATCGGCTATCCTCAGGGGTTTCCGAGGAGCGCCGTGTTCGAATTGTTCACCCTGTCCAATCTGTTTATCTGTCCGTCATACTCGGAGTCGTTCGGACTGACTGTCCTTGAAGCTGCAAGCAGGGGCAATTTTCTCGTTCTGAACGAGATGGTCCCCGCCCTCGAGGAGATCGGGAAAAAACTCAAGTGCTATTTTATGAGGTGGGACGCCCGGAATTTCGGCTTCGACACCAGGGAGACCTACAGGCCCTCGGAGAGAGCCTACCTTGAGGAGAATGCGCTGATGATCGTTGACCGGATGCGGGATAATCCCGTCCTTTTCGCGAAGACAACAGCCAGGCAGAAATTCAGCCCCGGCTGGGTCTGGTACAATCAGCTGCAGCCGCTGCTGGAAAATTGAGAATGCGGGACTGTTTAACAATCCCGCATTCTGATCTGTCTGGCCGTATTATGCCGCCACAAAGATCCTCGCGTGCGCGGCTATAAACAGTTCCTCTCCCGCAAATTCGGTGATATCGACGACAAACGTGTGGGTCGTGAAGAAAAATCCGGGATCGAAGGTGTGGCCCAGCTGCCCCGGGGCGCTGTTTGTCGGCGGGGTGTCGTCGACGTACAGTTGCGCCTCCAGCATGACAAAGGGCGTATCTGTCGTCAGCGTGACGAGCAGGGTGTCCCCAAGGCGCCGTATTTCGACGGTACCGATGTCGATCTCGGCAGCGCCCAGTACGAATGCGACGGTCTTTTCGTTTTCGTCGCTTTCAAGGTTCGTATACTGGGCGATTGCCGACTGGCCGAAATGGGTGCCCTGAGACCAGGCCGACCCCGCTTCTATCGGCTCCTCGGTCGTCGTAGACGACGTTGTGGATGTGCTGGTAGTCGTAGTCGTGGTTGTAGTTGTTGTTGTAGTGGTCGATGTCGGGACGCTCAGAGTGTCCTCAAGCTTGAACTGGAGAAGCATCTGATTCTTGAGGACGCTTCTGAGTGTCCGCTCGACCGACCGGTTGATCTCAAGTAGGTCACCGACCGTCGGCGGTGTCTCGGGAGGTGCCTGATCCGGGAAAAGCGTCCCCAGGACAAACTGGATCTTTTCGGCTTCGGCGTTGACGATATGAGCCAGCCCAAGCTCTTCAAATGCAATAGACGCGAGCAACAGGCTCGCGGAATCGTCGGAAGTTATGCTGACCGCCGCGTCTACGACGGGTATATTCGGAAATGACATAGTGCTGAATCCTTTCTATGAGTGACGAAAATCGTTCTTACTGTCATACAGAGTCTTTTTGATATCTGTTTGATGCCGGGCGGGCGATCAGGCCCTGACTGCCCCGCCCGGCGTGATCGGTAATTACCGATCACGCGATCTCTGTTGTCGTTGACGACGTAGTCGAGGTGCTCGTCGTGGTGATCGAGAGCGTGTCTTCCAGTTTGAACTGGAGCAGCATCTGGTTCTTTAGAACGTTTCTCAGTGTCCGCTCGACCGACCGGTCTATCTCGAGAAGATCACCTACTGTCGGCGGCGTCTCGGGCGGCTCCTGATCCGGGAAGAGTGTCCCAAGAACAGACTGGATCTTCTCTGCCTCGGCGTTGATGATGTGGGACAGCGCCAGCTCTTCAAAGGCTATCGAAGCCAGCAGAAGATTGACCGAGTCTTCAACGGATATGCTGACTGTCGCGTCCACGACCGGAATATTCGGAAATGACATTGATTATAATACCCCTTTCGAGTATTTAGCCGATTTTGCTCACCGCCACGCGGCCCGCGCGATGACCGGGCATATGGGGCGAGCGCGGCTCAGCGGTGTATCTACGTTACATTATATTTCGCGTGTTTCGGTTGTGTGTGCCGGTGCGTTCCTGTAGCAACACGGCGCATGCCGAAATATAGTGGTAAGGGAGCATACCGAAAATCGAATGGGCCCCGAAAAAGCTTTGAATGAGGGAGAAAGATGTCTTTTCCGAATATTCCGGACATTGATCCGTACATAAATATCACGTTTGAGGATGCCGTCAATCTGCTGCTCACCTCGATAGCCATGGAGGAGATGAGCCTGTCCAGGCTGATGGACGCCGAGGTGAGCAAGATCGCGTGTGTAACGGGTGATCGCTGTCATCCGGACGGCTGTCATCCGGGCTGCGGACAAGGGGGCCGCACGCCGGGTGATGTTCTTAAGATAAACAAAAGCGTGGACGAAGCGATCAAAAATATGATCAAACTCCAGATGCTGCTCCAGTTCAAACTGGACAACATCAAAGAGATCCTTCCCTGCACCAGCTCCACCACCACGACGACGTCGACCAGCACCACTACCTCCTCGCATACGACGACCTGTGCGCCCCCGACATGCTCCGACACTACGGTAAAGGATTGCGGCTGCTGCCTGACCGGAGGAGCCAAAGGGTGCGTTTCGAATCCCTGCGACGAATTTTTCGACTGTCCGGCGGTCCTTCACGCTTTTGTGTTTTGCTTCGGCTGCGCAAAAGACAGGTCGGTCCGGTACTCCGCGGTCAACGGCGAAACGCGTCTGCGTATGAATGCTTCGGGATACAACGTCAGGCTCCGGTGCCCGGATCGATGCGCGGATAATCTCGTCATACACGGGAGAGGGTTTGCGGAAAAGCGCAGCCACGGCATACCGGTCATTTCGGGCAGCGCCGAGTTTGTTCTGACCGTACGCAAAGCGGATCCCGGCGGAGCTGACTTCAGAATGGAGATAAGATCGAAAAAGGCGCCGGAGCTCGATCACGACAGCGGGTTCGTCAGCGCGAAAAGCGGGCCCTCCGGACTTTGGCTGAGGACTTAAAGCCCCGTTCCCGGGCACCCGGTCTTTCTGCGCGCCCCCTTTATTTCGCGTTACGCTCAGATCTGCCGCAAAACGCGTTTTCGCAGGCCGCCGCCCCCGTTCGCTCTTAGCTCGCGGGGGCTTAACGGGCTAGACACTGTTTTCCTCGAAGCAGCCGCGCAGCTTCTCGAGCGCTTTTTTTTCGATCCTGCTCACGTACGACCGGGAGATGCCGCATATTTCCGCTGTCTCCCGCTGCGTCAGCTGCGCGTTGCCGCTCAGCCCGTATCTCAGGATGACTATCTTCTGTTCCCTCTCGTCAAGTACCTTTTCAATATAGTGGTGCAGCAGCGCCTGCATATCGCCGGCGCTGATGTCATCAAGCATGGTGTCGTCCACGCTCACCACGTCCATGAGAGAGAGGCTGTTCCCGTCCTGATCCCCCTCAATCGTCTCCGAAAGGGATATCTCCTGGCTCTGTTTGCGGCGGCCCCTAAAATACATAAGTATCTCGTTTTCTATGCACCGGGCGGCGTATGTGGAGAGCCGCGCTCCCTTGCCGGAGTCAAAAGAGGATATACCCTTGATGAGCCCGATCGTACCGATCGATATAAGGTCGTCCTGTTCACCGGTCTGTGCGTAGTATTTCTTTATCTTCCGCAGCGAAAGGAAGCCGCGTGTCGTTTTCAAGGACTTTTTGTGTGTCGATTGGCCGGCCGGCGGTGTTGACTTATATTCCCGATGAGACTATAATTTGTATGCGTTTTTTTATGGTCCGGTCACAATCCATCCGCACGCTTTTTGAAAAGAAGACCTCTAAGGAGTATACGTATGATAGATAACCGCGCGAAAGCGTTCATAAATATGTTTGCTGTCCTCGGCACCGTCACTCGGCTGTGCGAGCTCGATAAAGAAGCGCAGGCTCTCATAGCGGACTCAAACATCTCCATCGGCTTCGCGGTAAAAAACGGCCCTTCGGGGACGCTGCGCTTCAACAACGGGAAAGCTTCCATCGAACGGGGCGCGAGCGACTGTACGATCAGACTGCCGTTCGGGTCGTGCGAGCGCTTCAACGGAATGGTCGACGGGACCGTCACGCCCTTTCCGTCTAAGGGCTTCACAAAGATCGGATTTCTTATGAAGCGCTTCACAAAACTCACGGATATCCTCACAAAGTATCTGCGCCCCGAACCGGAGGCGCTCGACGACGAGGATTTCTTCCGCATCAGCACCACGCTTATGTTCCATGTCATCATCGAGGCGATCGCCCAGATCGGCAACGAGGACGCGGTCGGGCGGCAGAGCGCCTCATATATTGACGACGGCATTGCGAAGTTGTCCATAGGCAGCGACGTCTCGGCAGGCCTGAAGGCAGAAAACCACCGCCTGACGGCGATCCACGAGGAACCCGACAGCTTCACGTCCTATATGACTTTTGCCGATATGAAACTGGCCCGGCAGCTGTTCGACGGCAAGGTCAACGCCGTTGCCTGCGTCGGCACCGGGCTCCTCCGCATCGGCGGACTCGTGCCCCAGGTGGACAATATAAGCCGCATACTCGACCGCGTGGCCTTGTATCTCGCCTAAGGAGAATAATAAAATGCACAAGATTTACGAATATCCGAAAAGCCGCGAATATTTCGCAAGAGCCGCGGCTGTGATACCCTCGGGCATATACGGTCATCAGGGCCCCGCGGAGGGCTGCTATATCCCTGTCGAAGCGTTCCCCCTGTTCTCCGAACGCGCCGAGGGCACCTATTTCTGGGATGTCGACGGCAACCGCTTCATCGACTATATGTGCGCATACGGGCCCAACGTGCTCGGCTACAACGACCCCGACGTTGACGCCGCGGCTGCCGCCCAGCGCAAAAAGGGCGATTGCGTGACCGCCCCCTCAACGAAGATGATAGAGTTCGCGGAACTGCTCGTAGATACCGTCGCGTCCGCCGACTGGGCGTTCTTTGCGAAAAACGGGAACGACGTCACGACGCTGTCGATAATGGCCGCCAGAGCTTACACCCGGAGAAAAAAGATCGTCTTTTTCAAGGGCTACTACCACGGTGTATCCCCCTGGACGCAGAAGATCGATTACCCGGGCATAATCGAAGAGGACGTAGCAAACAACATCTACATCCCATGGAACGACGTTTCCGCCTTTGAACAGGCCATTGCGGAGAACCCCGGCCAGATAGCGGCCGTGATCTCCCAGCCCTATATGCACGGAAATTTCAAAGACAACGAGCTGCCCGCCGAAAGTTTCTGGAAAAAAATACGCAAGCTCTGCACCGATAACGGCATAGTGCTGGTGATTGACGACGTGCGCGCGGGGTTCCGGCTCGATCTTGCGGGGAGCGACCACTACTACGGCTTTGAGGCGGACCTGATCTGCTTCTGCAAGGCTATCGCCAACGGTTACAACGTTTCCGCTCTGTGCGGGAAGGACTTCCTGAAGAGCACGGTCTCGGGTATGACTTACACGGGCAGCTACTGGCTCTCGGCCGTACCGTTCGCGGCGGGAATTGCCTGCATCACGAAGATGCGCGAGCTCGATCTGCCCAGGCTCCTTCTGGAAAAGGGGCTGAAGCTGAAGGAGGGCCTCATCGCCGCGGGCAAAAAGCACGGTTTCGACCTGCACGTCTCGGGCGAGCCCGCTCTGTTCTATCTTCGCATCGCCGACGACGATACGCTGATGCTGCACCAGGAGTGGATCGCGGAGTGCGTAAAGCGCGGCGTGTTCTTCACGAACCACCACAACCACTTCCTGAACTACGCTCTTTCGGACGGGGATATTGCCGAGACTGTCTCAATAGCGGACGAGGCTTTCGCCGTCGTCGCGAACAGGCGGGGCTGACGCCGTATTCAACCAGAACATTTTGCGGGAGGCGGATGATCCGCCTCCCGTTTTGCCTGTCAAAGTTCCTGTTGTCAATGAACGAATGTTCTTTTAACGCTATAGGGGCGACATTTTTTTCCGTAAAGTATCATACCTATACCGGGGAGGTGTCGTCAATGGACAGTATGCTGAGCGGACTCCTGGAAGCGCTTCTGACCGGGATCTATGAGCGGGAACTGATCGGGAAACATACGTACGACAGCGTAAAAGAGCGCATTTTATCAAAACGCGCTCCGCCGCGATTAGCTCAAAACAGCGTCACGCGGCGGCCCGCTCCCCTCCCGGACTTCCCGGAGCCCCTATACGGGGGGAGCGTTGGAGAACCGCGGCCCGGCCGGCGGACTGCGCCGGCTGCGGTCAGCCCGTCGATGAAAGGGGGAGGCTGAAGACTGGATATCCGCGCTGTTCGCGAACAGATGAGGCTCGGGCGCTCGATCTTCGATCTTGAGCTCCGCGTCACGTTTTACGCGAGAGTCTCGACAGACAAGTACGAGCAGCAGAGCAGCCTTGAAAACCAGGTGAGCTACTACACGGAGCTTATACGGAGCAGACCGAACTGGACATATGTCGAAGGTTATATAGACGAGGGGATCTCGGGCACGAGCACAAAAAACAGGGACAGCTTTAACCTCATGGTGGAGCACGCCAAAGCCGGCCTGTTTGACTTCATCATAACGAAGGAGATATCCCGCTTTTCGCGCAGCACTCTCGACAGCATAAAGTACACTCAGGAGCTTCTCGAACACAACGTGGGAGTCTACTTCCAGAGCGACAACATAAACACTCTCGACCCCGACAGCGAGTTCAGGCTGGTCGTCATGGCCGGGGTGGCCCAGGACGAGGTCCGGAAGCTCTCGGAGAGGCTGAAATTCGGCTTCGGGCAATCCATCGGGAGAGGCCGCGTCCTCGGAAGCGACAACATCTGGGGCTACGACAAGAGCGGGGGCAAACTCTCCGTAAACGAGGAGGAAGCCCGGATCGTGCGCCTCATTTTCGAGCTGTGCGCGGACGGCGGCATGGGTATAAGGCGCATATCGCAGCATTTGAGCGACATGGGCTGTACGAGCCGCACGGGCGGAGAGTTCAGCGCCTCGACGATAAGGAATATACTCCGAAACCCGAAATACAAGGGCTGGTATTGCGGGCGCAAGACCCGGTCGATCGATTACAGGAGCAAAAAGAGCGTGCCGCTCGAAAAAAGCGAGTGGGTCACCTACCCCGACCCCGATATCCCCCCGATAGTCACCGAAGAGCTCTGGGAGCGCGCGAACGCCGCGTACGCCGCGCGGAGCGCCGAGTCGCTCTCGAATGCGCGCGGGGCCTGTTTCCACAACCGCTACGCTTACAGCGGCAAGATCATCTGCTCGGAGCACGGCGCGACTTTCCACAGACAGCTCGCTGCATCAGGGAGCGGCGGTACGGAGCTCTGGCAGTGCAGCGAGTACCGCAGGCGCGGCCGCGCGGGCTGCTCGATGCCGCACCTGCGCACAGCCTGGCTCGACGAGGTGCTCTCGCAGATATTCCCGGACCTGCTCCCCGACAGGGGACGGACCATAGATATACTGCTCGATATGATCGCGTCCGCTCCGGACCGGGATGAACACAGGCGCAGGATCGACCGGCTGAGATCGGAGATAGCGATGCTCGGCAAAAAAAAGGACCGCCTGCTCGGGCTGGCCGTCGAGGGGGCCGTCAGTACGGAAGAATTCGCACTCAGGAACGAGGATCTCAACAGGCGGCTTGACGCCGCGATGAGGTGCGCCGCCGAGCTTGAGGCGGAGAAAGAGCGATGCGCGCAGGCTGTGGGCGACCCGGAGAAGATAAGAGCGGCATCGGAGGAGATCCTGTCGTGCAAAAACGGTATGGACCCTCTGATCGTCAGAGCGATACTGGAGAGCATCACCGTCCGTGAAGCCTGCGGCCCCGGTATTATTGAGCTGAACGTGTTATTAAAGTCGGGGGAGGAACGCCTCGTTCGATGCGAGTATAAAAAAGACTCCTTCCGCTTCAACATTTATTGATTATATGCGCCACCAGACGAAGGTTGTGCTCTATCAGCTTGTCGCGCGCCGAAATGTCCCCGCCGTACATCCTCTCGAGAAGTTCTTTCTCTTCCTGCGCGCTCAGCGGTTTGGGGAAGGAACCGCCGGACGCCATCCGGAGCATCACGAACAGTCCGTTTAGGAGTATCATTAACCCTGCCGACAACAAACCGTCTTCACCTCCCAAAGCATTCTATTCTCGACAGGCAAGTACAAATGACGCTATATATCAGGCTCCGGCGATAGTATTCTCCTTTTTGCGAGCGGCCCGGAGCGTCCTCTTTTCGGGCGGGCGCTCCGGGCCAGGCGTTTTTCTTGCAATTTTTGCGTGAAGTGTTATTATTCTTTTTGTCGGGCGGCGGATAAATGCGCGCCCCTGGCCGCACGGGTTGTATGCCGCGGCCTTCGCGGCGCTCAATGCCGCCCTGCGGAGTAATTGCGGAAGAAAGGATGACGTATATATGAAAATCGCTGTGATCACGGGCGCCTCCTCGGGCCTCGGCCGGGAACTTGCGGTAAGCGCTGCCGGGAATTTCCCCGGGATCGACGTCTTCTGGCTCATCGCGCGAAATGAAGGCAGGCTGCAGGAGACGGCGAAACTGATCGAGCCTGAGAAGGCGGAGATCATACCGCTCGACCTCTCAAAAGTCAGCTCGCTCGGGCTGCTTGAAGAAAAGCTGAAAAATGAAAAGCCAGAGATCGGGCTGCTCATAAACGACGCCGGCGTCTGCTTTATGGACAACCTCGGGGAGGGATCCCTCTCGGAGCAGCTGCAGATGGTCGACCTGAACGTGCGCGCCCTGATGGCCCTGACCCACCTGTGTATCCCCTATATCGCAAACGGCGGGAAGATCATCAATATCTCCTCGATCGCCGGTTTCTGCGCTATCCCCCGCATGAGCGTGTACAGTTCCGCCAAAGCTTTCGTCAACACGCTGAGCAGGGCCCTCACGGAAGAACTGAGGCCCCGGAAGATCAGCGTCACATGCGTATGCCCGAGCCCGATGGACACGCCTATTCTGGTTACCGGCAACTTAAAAGGGCGCTCAAAGAAATTTGACAGCCTGCCAACCTGCGACCCGCGCAAAGTAGCGGACGGCGCCATACGGGCATGTCTCAGGGGGCGGGCCATGTTCACACCCAGGCTCTTTAACAAACTTGTCCGCACCCTGGCAAAGCTTCTGCCGGCGGCGCTGATGGTCAAACTTATGAAGGTCTGAGCTGTTTTCGTGATATCAGCCGCGCCGTCTCCCGCCTGACGTGCCGCCTGCTTTTTTCCCCGCGCCGGGCAGCCTTGAAAACCACCTGAACGTCATGGGCCATATCAGGCCCGCGAAGAGCATCATGAGAAAGTAGCGCACGCCGTCGCTCACGCCGCTTCCTCCGAACAGCTCGCGCAGAGGCTGCTTCAGGCCGGACCTTATCATCAGTATGATGCCGAATCCGACGCAGACCTTCACGATCTGAGCCCATATCGGGGCCGATACGGGAAACTTCAGATAGTTTCTGTCAGAGTACCACACGATAATCATTGCCGCGCCGACAAAGAGCATCATCCAGCCGTTTTTCACGCCGAGCCCGATCTCCTGCGGGTCCCCTGACACCATCTTAGCGGCAAACAGCAAAAAACCTGCGGACGCCAGCGTGAATACGGCAAATATGGCCGTTATCATTCCCGGCCCGGCGCTCATATCTCTGAACACGGGGAAGAGGGCAAAAAGCAGGACCGCCCCGAGCAGTGCGGACACACCGACGTCAATAAGAGTGTGGACACCCAGATACATCCTGGAAAAGGCCGTCGCGGCGATTCCGAAAAAGAGGGCGTGCCTGACGGCCTTTCTCTTTGCGAACATAGCGGGCGCGCCGAGAGCCGCAAAGGCGTTCTGCGTATGCCCGCTGGGAAAGGAATATCCTGTGGCATCCGCCCTCGCGCTCTCCACTATCGTGAAGAGCGGATCCCTGATCCAGGGCCGCGGGACCGCAAACAGCAGTTTCAAAAACTGGTTTATCAGCGTGCCGGCGAACCCCACGGCGATCATGAAATACCCGCAGCGTTTGCTGACGCACCAGAAGATGACGATCGCCGCCGCCATAAACACGAACTCGCCGCCGAGATGCGTGACAAGCTGCATCAGATCGTCGAGAAAGGGGCTGCGGATACCCTCAAGCAAGTACAGCAAACGCATATATACACCTCTGCGCATTATATTATGTCAACCAAATCACAAATGTAAAGGATGGTCCGATTGCTTCGCTTTGACAGCGACTACATGGAAGGCGCTCACCCCGAGATCCTGCGAAGGCTCTCCGAGATCAATTTCGAGAAGAACCCGGGCTACGGCTCGGACGATTACTGCAAAAGCGCCGCGGACAGGATCCGCGCGGCCTGCGGCTGTCCGGACGCCCGGGTCTATTTCCTGCCCGGAGGCACGCAGACGAACGCCACAGTTACCGACGCCCTGCTCAAAGGCTATCAGGGCGTTGTCTCGGCAACTTCCGGCCATATAAACCAGAGTGAGGCGGGGGCCGTGGAAGCCTACGGCCACAAGATCATCACGATACCCGAAAAAGACGGGAAGATCCCGGCGGAAGACCTCAGAGAGTATCTCGACGCGTTCTTCGGCGATTCCGGCCGCAGCCACATGGTCGAGCCGGGCATGGTCTATATATCTCACCCGACCGAGTACGGTACGGTCTACACGTTGAGCGAGCTCGAAGCGCTCAGCGGAATCTGCCGCAGCCGCGGCATCCCGCTCTATCTTGACGGAGCCAGGCTGGGGTACGGCCTTGTCGCCGAGGGTTCCGACGTGACGCTGGAGGACATAGCCCGGCTCTGCAGCGTGTTTTACATAGGCGGGACAAAGGTCGGGGCCCTTTTCGGAGAGGCCGTGGTCTTCCCTGACCCCGCATATGACGACCACTTCTTCACATACGCAAAAAGGCACGGCGGCATCACGGCCAAAGGCTGGATCCTTGGCCTGCAGTTTGACACGCTGTTCACGGACGGGTTATACCTCAGCATCTCGCGCAGCGCCGTCTCCCTGGCGGTGGAGCTGAAAAAAGGTCTCAAAGAAAAAGGATACTCCATGCTCACGGACTCCCCCACGAACCAGCAGTTCGTGATAGTTGAAAAAAGCAAGCTACGGGAGCTTGAGGGCCTGCTCACATATTCATATTGGGATCCCTATGACGAGTCCCGCTCCGTCATACGCCTTGCGACGAGCTGGGCCACGACGAAGGCGCAGGTCGAGGAGCTGCTTGAGCTTTTTTAGTCTGCGCCGCGTTATTCATACCATTAGCTTCTCTCGGGCGGGGCCGCGGTGACAGCGGCCCCGCGCATTTTCGCGCTGTCAGACTGACTGCGGCCGGGGCAGTGCCGAAAGCGGGGCGCGGATGCCGGGACTCACCCGTTTTCCTTTCCGCCGCCATGTTGTACTCTTTTACGCGGACCACGAACGATATTATATCAACGCGGCGTCCATAAATCCAGGATAATAAAGACGCCCCGCGCCGCTGCCGCGTTCCGGCTTGCATTGCCGCGGCAATCGGGTATAATCGGATAGGGGAACCTGCCGGGGCGCTCCGGGCAATGGCCGCTCCTTAAGCCGCCGGGTCCCGGCGAAGAATGCTTTACGGGAATATGCTATGAACAGATTTTTTTCACTTTTCAACAATCTGCGCGAGAACCTGAAAACAAGGTACGGGCTTGACATATGGTCCGTCTGCTGCCTTGTCGCGGCTTTCCTGTGCGCTACCGTACACAGGTACACAGGAAGAAATCTCTTCCGGCTGCTCGCTCTGCTGTTTATCGCGGCCGCCCTCTTTCTTGTCCTGAGAAAGAAACCGGACGTTTTTAGTGGACTTGCGGGTTATTTCAAAGGTGTCTTTCACCGCGTTAAAAAGCGCGTGCGGAGCTCTGTGGAAAGCAGGCGTGCCCGGCGCCGGGATACCGAACACAGATACTTCCGCTGTCCGCAGTGCTCGCGCATGCTGCGGGTCCCGAGGGGCAAGGGAACGGTCGAGATCTCCTGCACGTGCGGCAGGACGTTCAGAAGGCGCACATAGACGTTCCGGCGCAAACAGGCTGCACAAAAGCACGAACGACTGTTTTTCGGGGAAGGGAGCACGCTCCCTTCCCCGATTGTTTTTAAATCCGCCGCAGCGGCGAGGTCCTTCTCCCGTCCGTTTCAAAGAACGAACGTTCTTTGAAACGCTTGCCGCCCCCGCTGCCTGCTGCAAAGCGGGATGTCAAGCTGTTAAAAAAAAGCAGAATGTTGCGACCTTCGTCCTTTCGCAGCGCGAAAGAAATTTTTAAATCGCGTTGCGTTAGCGTGACCGATTTTTAAAAATTTGTCAGATACCGAGCCGTCCGGCGACATGTGCGTCGGACGGCTCACCTTTCGAGCCGCCGCAGCGGCGAGGTCCTTCTCCCGTCCGTTTCAAAGAACGAACGTTCTTTGAAACGCTTTATTCTCATCCGGTGTACTCCCCTACTATGATACTTGAGTTCTGCCCCCCGAATCCCATTGCGTTTGACATCGCAGCCCTGACTCTCGCCCGGCGGACCTCGCCCGTCACGACGTCTATGTCGCACTTATTGTCTTTTTCGGTGCAGCCCAGCGTGGCGGGCAGCAGGCCCGTATTTATCGCCTTGACGCACGCGATGACCTCCGTGATGCCTCCGGCGCCCATCATATGCCCCGTTGCGCCCTTCGTGGAGCTGACGGGGACGCCAATATCCCCGAAAACCGCGCGGATCGCAGCGGCCTCCGCAAAATCCCCTTTCACGGTCGCCGTGCCGTGGGCGTTGACGTAGTCAATATCGCGCGGTTCGAGCCGCGCCATGTTGAGGGCCGTGCGCATGCAAGCCGCCGCCCCTCCGCCGTCTTCCCTGGGCGCGACGGGATGGTAGGCGTCCGTATTGTTTGCGTACCCCAGGAGCTCGGCGCAAACTTCGGCTCCGCGACGGCTCGCGCTGTCGAGCGTCTCCAGTATGAGGGCCCCTCCGCCCTCGCCCATTACGAACCCGTCGCGGTCTTTATCGAACGGCCGGCTCCTGCCGCTTGAGGACATGGCGCCGCACAGCGACAGGCTCTGGATAAAGAGCGGGCTGGGGGCGCTCTCTCCGGCCATGACGACGACGGCGTCCGCGCTGCCTGTCTCGATGAGCATCGCCGCGAGAGTGATCGCGTCCCCGCCCGAGGAGCAGGCCGTGCTGACCGTCAGGCTCGGGCCCCTTATGCCGTGTTTTATCGCCAGATTAGACGCCGCCATATTGCCGAGTATCTGCGATACGAACCTGGGCCCCGCCTGTTTTCCTCTTTCGATCAGCCCCTCCTGCGTCGCGCCGATGAGGGCCAGGCCCGCGAGAGCGGTCCCCATCACGACGCCCGTGCGCAGCGGGTCGATATCGATGCGGCTTTGGCAGATGGCCTCCTCGGCTGCGACGAAGGCATACTGCATAAACGTGTCAAGATCCTTTACGAGCCTGGCCGGGAGGTGCTCCCTCGGGTCGAAGTTCCTGACCTCGGCGGCTTTTTTGACGGGCAGGCGTGAAGCGTCTATCCTCGTTATATCGCCTATTCCGCAATCGCCCCTGACAAGGCCGCTCCAGTACTTCTCTGCGCCGACGCCCACCGGTGTGACGGCGCCCATGCCCGTGATGACTATCCTTTTTCTCATTTCTCAGCCCCGGCCTTCTTGAATGCAAGACAGGCGTTATGCCCGCCGAAACCGAGGGAGACCGATATCGCGGCATCCAGGTCCGCTCTTCTTGCACTGTGCGGCACATAATCAAGATCGCACTCGGGGTCCGGGACGTCCAGGCCGATAGTAGGGGGCACGATCCCCTCCTTAAGTGCGAACACGCAGGCGATGGCCTCCGCGGCGCCGGCCGCGCCGAGCATATGCCCGGTCATGGACTTAGTCGAGCTGATCAGCGCCTTTCTCGCCCTCTGCTCCCCGAGCGCTTTTTTTATAGCCAGGGTCTCAGCTTTGTCGTTGAGCGGCGTTCCTGTCCCGTGCGCGTTGACGTATATCCTGTCGGTGTCCGTCCCGGCCTCCTCCAGCGCCAAAGTGATCGCCGCAGCGCCCCCCTCCGCTTCCGGGTGCGGCGCAGTCATGTGGTACGCGTCGCAGGTGGAGCCGTAGCCGCAAACCTCCGCGTGTATATGTGCCCCGCGGGATCTCGCGCGCTCATATTCCTCGAGGACGAGGGCGCCGGCACCCTCGCCGATCACGAATCCCGTGCGCCTTAAGTCAAAAGGCAGCGAAGAGCAGAGCGGATCGTTCGAATTCGAGAGCGCCTGCATATTCGCAAAGCCCGCCACGGCAAGCTCGTTCACCGAAGCCTCGGAGCCGCCCGTTATCATAACGTCGGCATATCCGTGCCTGATGGCCCGGAGAGCCTCCCCTATCGCGTTGCTGCCCGAAGCGCAGGCAGTCACTTCGGGTTTCGCGGCCCCCCTGCAGTTGAAGCGGATCGCGATAAGCCCCGAGGCCATGTTGGAGATTATCATCGGAATAAAGAACGGGGAAACTCTCCGCGGGCCCTTTTCAAGCAGTTTGATGTGTTCCGCCATCAGCGTGGTTATCCCGCCGATGCCCGTTCCGAAATATACTCCTATCCTCTCAGGTGCAACGGTGCCTTCTATCCGGCTGTCCTCCACGGCCTGGCAGGCTGCGGCCATGGCATACTGCGTAAAGAGGTCGCTGTGCTGCGCCTCCGACCTGCTCATATATTTCAGCGGATCGAAATCGCGCACCTCGGCTGCGATCTTCACTTTATGCTGTGCGGTGTCGAATCTTGTGATCTGCCCGATGCCGCATCTGCCGCTCTTCAGGCTCTCCCAGAAAGACGCGGCGTCGCAGCCGACCGGCGACACTACTCCGATACCGGTAACTACAACACGGTTCATATAAAACCTCCCATGCGCCTCGGCGCTCAGATTGGGGATCCCGATCCGGCCCGCCCGGCGGCCGGACCGTCCAGAAGGCTCAGCGCCTTTTCATAGAAGGCCGGGCAGCGCTTTTTCAGTCTGACAGGCCGCCTTGTGGCGGCGTCCACGAAACAGTGGCCGCTCGTGCCCTCGGCCGCCGTAACCCCGCAGGTCACGCTGCGTATAACATATTCATACACGGCTTTTACGCCGTTAAAATCAACAAGGCGCGTAGTTACCTCGAATTCCTCGTCAAAACGGACGGAGGAAACGAACCTGCAGGCCGCGTCGGTGACGACCGTCAGAATCCCGGCGCGCTCCAGATCGGAATACGGCAGCCCGGCGCGGCGCATGAAGTCGATACGGGCCTCCTCCATCCAGCGGACGTAGTTCGAGTGGTGGACGACGCCCACGGCGTCCGTCTCGTAAAAGTGCACCCGCCTTTTATACGGCTCAACGTTAAACGGCATGATCAGCCTCCTTAAGATTTTTTGTACCGAGTTTTCTGAATCGCATGTAGCGCCTCTCGGTCAGGGCGTCCGGCGTCAGCTCCGAGAGCGACCCGAACCGCGCGATCAGCTGCTCTTTAAGAGCCGAATAGAATGCGTCCTTTCCCAGGTCGTTTTCGGGTATCACGCGCTCGATTGCCTCAAGCTCGAGCGCATCCTGTGCCGTCAGCTTCAGGCTCTGTGCGGCCTCGGCCGCCTTTGAAGCGTCCCGCCACAGAATGCTTGCGCAGCCTTCCGGCGAGATCACGGAGTAGACCGCATTCTCGAGCATCCACACCTCGTCGGCCGCGGCAAGAGCGAGCGCTCCCCCGCTGCCGCCCTCGCCTATCAGGACGGATATCACGGGGGTCCTGAGCGACATCATTACCATGAGGTTTTCGGCAATGGCCTGCCCCTGGCCGCGCTCCTCGGCTTCGATGCCGCAGTAAGCGCCGGACGTATCGACTATACATACCACGGGGCGCCCGAACTTCTCCGCCTGCTTCATCAGGCGGCAGGCTTTTCTGTAACCTTCCGGGTTCGGAGCTCCGAAATTCCTGCTCATCCGCTCGCGGGCGCCGTGCCCTTTTTCCATCGCGATCACCGTTACGGGCATGGAGCCCAGATAAGCAATCCCCCCGACGATCGCGGGATCGTCGGCATAGCGCCTGTCGCCGTGCAGCTCGATAAAGTCCGAAAACAGGTTCTCGATAAAATCGACACCCGTCGGCCTGTTGTTCGATCTGGCCGTCTTTACTCTGTCGATAGCAGCTTTATCCGGCATCCTGCCCACCTCCGGAATGCATTTTCAGCAGCGTCGAGATGATCTGGCGCTGTTTGTCTCTCGGGGCGATCGCGTCCACGAAACCGTGCTCCAGCATGAACTCCGACGTCTGGAACCCCTGCGGCAGCTTCTTCCTCGTAGTCTGCTCTATCACGCGAGCTCCGGCAAATCCGACCGTCGCCTTCGGTTCCGCGAGGATGATGTCGCCCTCCATAGCGAAGCTTGCCGTCACTCCGCCCGTTGTCGGGTTAGTCAGCACCGTTATATACAGAAGGCCCGCGTCGCTGTGGCGCTGCACGGCCCCGCTCGTCTTTGCCATCTGCATCAGCGACAGGAGCCCCTCCTGCATGCGCGCCCCGCCGGAGACCGTGAAGCCCACGACGGGCAGCCTGTGCCGGGTCGCGTACTCGAAAAGGCGCGTGATCTTCTCCCCTACCGCCGTTCCCATGCTCCCCATCATAAAATACGGGTCCATTACAAAGAGGCAGCATTCGAGCCCGCGCACAAGGGCCGTGCCGCAGGTGACGGCCTCCTTCTCCCCCGAGACGGTCTCGGTCAGCTCAAGCTTCTTTTTGTAACCGGGGAAAGCAAGAAAATCCTCGGACTGCAGTTCGGGATCGAATTCTTTGAAGCTGTCCGCGTCCGTGAAACAGTGGATACGCTGCCGGGCATTCATCCTGAAGTGATAGCCGCAGTCTCTGCAGCAGTTGCAGTTGGCCCACAGCTGGCTGAGAGGGATCTGCCTGTGGCACTCCGGGCAGGCCTTCGAGGGTTCGTTCTCGTCGGAAGCGACCGGCGGCAGCTTTGAAGCGCTCTCCAGCTCGTTTTTCGGCTTATTCAGAAAATTTATAAACGACAAGGCGATTCACCTCACTTGCGAAAGAAATCGAGATCGTAATTCCCGCTCATAAAGTCGTCGCTCCCGATGACCTCGAGCTGTTCCCCGATGTTGTTCGGCACCCCCTCGATAACGAGCTCGCACAGCGCGGCTTTCATCTTTCTTAGGGCCTCCTCACGGGAAGCCGCGTATATCACGAGCTTTCCGAGCAGCGGGTCGTAGTACGGCGTTACGACCGTCCCGAGAGTCAGGTACGTGTCAAAGCGCACGAAAGGGCCGCCGGGCACATGCAGGAACTCCACCTTCCCGGGCGCCGAGGCGTTGATGCGGCACTCTATAGCCGAGCCTCTCAGGTCTATATCTTTTTGCGCGAAGGCGAGTTCTACGCCCGCTGCCGCGCGAAACTGCCACTTCACAAGATCGATGCCCGTCAGCGCCTCCGTGACGGGGTGCTCGACCTGGAGACGCACGTTCATCTCCATAAAATAGAACTGCCCGGCCTCGTCGCGCAGGAACTCCAGCGTACCGACTCCCGTGTACCCCAGCGAGCCGACTGCGCGCGCCGCCTGAGCGAAGATCTTCTCCCTCTGCCGGTCCGCGACGACCGGCGACGGCGACTCCTCTATCAGCTTCTGATTGTTTCTCTGGATCGAGCAGTCGCGCTCCCCCAGGCAGACCACGTTCCCCGCCCCGTCGGCCAGGATCTGGATCTCGATATGCCTGGCGGGGTGGATATATTTTTCCAGATAGACCGCGCAGTCCCCGAACGCGGCGCCGCACTCGGCGCGTGCCGCCGTAAACGCGGCGGAGAGCTGCTCCGGCTGTGAGATCAGGCGTATGCCGCGACCCCCGCCGCCCGAGCGGGCTTTCAGCATGGCGGGGCAGCCTGTTTCACGCAGAGCGGCCTCCGCCTCTGCGAGCGTGCCCAGGACACCGGAGCCCGGAATTACCGGCAGCCCGGCTTCCGCCATTATCCTCTTTGTTTCGGCCTTGTCGCCCAGCGTCCTCATACAGGCCGCGGAGGGCCCGATAAACTCGATCTTATGATCCCTGCACAGCTGCGCGAAGTGCGCGTTCTCGGACAGAAAGCCGTATCCGGGGTGTATAGCCTGCGCCCCCGAAACGAGGGCGGCGCTGATGATCCGCTCTTCGTTGAGATAGCTGTCCGAGGCCTCAGCTCTCCCGATACAGTAGCTCTCGTCGGCGAGCGCAACATGCAGCGATTCGGAATCCGCCTCGGAAAACACGGCGACCGTAGAGATGCCCATCTCCTTGCAGGCGCGGATTATGCGCACGGCGATCTCGCCGCGGTTTGCGACCAGCAACTTTGAAAACATGCTATTCACCGATGACCGCAAAGGAAAACTCGGCGCTCACGCTGAGCTTTCCGTTTACCGTCCCCCTGCCCTCAGCGAAGTAAAATGGTTTCTTTGCGCGCAGGATCCTGCACTCCGTTTCGAACGTGTCGCCCGGTCTGACAGGCAGCCTGAAGCGCACGTTGTTCATCCCGGTGAACATGGGCGTTATTTTCTCCCCCGGAGCGCCCTGAAGAAGAACGCACGCCGACTGCGCGAGGATCTCGAGCAATATCACGCCGGGGACCACCGGGTTTCCCGGAAAGTGCCCTTTGAGGAACCACTCGTCGTGCCGTACGAGGTAGCGGCCCCGCGCCGCCTGGCCGTCTTTTTCGACCTCGTCCAGCAGCAGCATGTTGTCACGGTGAGGCAGTATCGCCTTTATCTCTTCCCTGTTCATCCCGCAGCGCTCACCTCATTTTCAGTCTGAACAGCACGTGGCCGTAGTCCACCACCTGGTGGTTTCCGGCGCAGATCTCCGCGACTATACCGTCCGTTTCGGCCGTTATCTCGTTCATAAGCTTCATCGATTCGATTATACACAGCACGTCTCCCGCGCGTACAGCGTCTCCGACTTTAACATAGGGCTCGGCGTCCTCAGCCGGGGAGCTGTAGAACACGCCGACCATGGGGGACGTAACGTTTATATACTCGTCGGCGCACACCGGCGCGGGCAGTTCGGGCACGGGCCGCCGCTCTTCCCGCGGGCTGCCGTGTTCGGAGCGCTCCAGGCGCAGGGTCCTGCCGTTTTCGGTTATTTCGAGGCCCGTCAGGCCGAGTTCCGCCATCAAGTTCGCGTAACCGCGGATATCCATAAGTTCCATAATCTCAACACTCACAAAGAAATTTCTGTCTACATCGCAAGCCCGCCGTCGACGCGAATGACTTCCCCCGTGATGTAGTCCGCGCCGCCGGAGGCTAAAAATACCGCCAGGGAGGCCACATCCCCCGGAGCGCCCATGCGCCTGAGAGGAATGCTCGCGAGAAGCGGACCCGACTCGTCGATATCAGCCGTCATGTCTGTCCGTATGAAACCGGGCGCTATCGCGTTGCAGGTCACATTCTTTGACGCGAGCTCCCTGGCAACGGACTTCGTAAGGCCTATGATGCCCGCCTTGGAGGCCGCGTAATTTGCCTGTCCCGCGTTTCCCATCAGGCCTGCGACAGAACCGACGTTAATGATCCTGCCGTATTTATTGCGGATAAAGACGGGGCTGCAATGCCGGATCATATTGAATGCGCCTTTCAGGTTCGTCGAGATCACGGCGTCGAAATCCCGCTCTTTCATCGTCGCTATAAGCCCGTCTTTCGTGATGCCCGCGTTGTTCACGAGGATATGGATAGTTCCGAAATCCTCTTTTATTTTTGCGACCGTGCTCCCGACGGCCTCAAAATCCGCGACGTCGCAGCGGTACGGCAGCGCTTTAACGCCGTACCGTTCGGAGCATATGCCGCAGACCTCACGGGCGAGCCCCCCGCTGCCCGAGCTGATCACGGCTATATCGGCCCCGGCTTGGGCAAACTTATCCGCCACGGCGGCGCCTATGCCCCTTGAGCCGCCCGTTATCACGGCTATTTTCCCGCTCAGCATTCAAAAACCCCCTCCGCCGCCCGGCTCAGGCTCGCGCCGTCTTCGACGTTGAATACGCGCGCGCCGGGCTCGATCTTCTTTATCAGCCCGCACAGCGTAGTACCCGGGCCGAGCTCCACAAAGGTGTCCGCGCCGCTTGAGACCATGTGGCGCACTATATCCCGCCACCTTACAGGCCCCGAGATCTGCTTTGACAGCAGCTCCGTGAAATTTGTCCCGTAGGGCAGACCCGTGTAATCGGAATACAGCGTGACCCGGGGCTGCGCGAAACCGTAATTCGACAGCTCGCGCTCAAACTCCGAAGCTGCTGCCGCCATAAACGGCGAGTGGAAGCCGCCCTGCACTTTCAGCGCCACGGCGCGCCCTCCCGCCGCTTTCACTTCTTCACAGAAGCGCCCGAGCTCGTCCTTCAGGCCGGCGACCCCCACCTGCCCCGGACAGTTGTAATTCACGGGGTAGACGTTCCCGAAACGGGCGCAGAGCCGCTCGACCTCCTCATCCCCCAGCTTCAGCACCGCGGCCATGCCGCTCGGGGTTTTCTCTGCGTCGCTCTGCATCAGCTCCGCGCGCCTGCACACGAGCCTGAAGCCGTCCTCTGGCGAGACCGCTCCGGTATAAGCCAGGGCCGCTATCTCGCCGAGGGAGAACCCGGCCGCCATATCGCACCGGACGCCGCGCTCTTCAAGCGCCGCTGCGGCCGCAAGCTCGACCGCGTACATGCAGGGCTGGGTGTTGCCGGTCATCTCCAGCTCCTCCCTGCCGCCGGAAAAACACTGCTCCGATGTGCCCGGGCGGATGGCGTCCAGCCTCCCGAAAACGTCCCTCGCGGCCGGTGAACAGTCGTAGAGGTCCTTCCCCATGCCGCTGTACTGCGCGCCCTGGCCGGGAAAGACGAAGGCTACTTTACCCACCTTGCCGCTCCTTTCAGGATAGGTTCGGCTTCCTCAATGATCTCGCGCACGATCTGCGCGGCGCTCTGCTCTTTGTTGACCATGGCCGCGGCCTGCCCCGCCAGGAAGCAGCCCCTTTTCAGGTCGCCCTCCTGAACTGCGAGGCGCAGAGCCCCCTCGCCCATCTTCTCGAGCTCCTCGTCCGGGATGTCCGAATACTCGGCCTTGAAGTAATCTCTGGAAAACTGCGTCTTCAGGCTGCGGACGGGGTGCCCCAGTCTTTTCCCCGTCACGATAGTCGAAAGGTCATTGGCTTTCAATACCCGTTCTTTGTACACAGGATGTACAGGGCACTCGAACGCGCTTAGGAACCGCGTACCGAGCTGAACGCCGCAGGCGCCCAGCATGAACGCCGCGGCCACCCCGCGCCCGTCGGCTATGCCTCCGGCCGCAATGACCGGCAGATCCGTCGCGTCGCAGACCTGTGGCACAAGCACCATTGTCGTCAGGTCACCGACGTGGCCGCCGCTCTCGCCGCCCTCGGCTATGACGGCGCTCGCCCCCGCCCTTGTCATCAGCTTCGCCAAAGCCACGGACGCGACGACAGGTATCACGCGTATCCCCGCGTTATGCCACATCTCCATGTACTTTGAAGGGTTACCCGCACCGGTCGTGATAACTTTGACCTTTTCTTCCGCGGCGATCTTTGCCACCTCGTCGGCGAACGGGCTTAGCAGCATGATGTTCACGCCGAACGGTCTGTCCGTTTTTGAAGCGGCGATACGGATCTGCTCGCGCACATACTCCCCGGGCGCGTTGCCCGCGGCGACAATGCCGAGACCGCCGCCGTCAGACACGGCAGCAGCCAGTGTTCCGTCCGATATCCACGCCATACCGCCCTGAAACACCGGGTACTCGATGCCGAGGAGATCACAGATTCTTGAATTGATCATCGCGCTATTTCAGCTTCCCCTCTATATATGCCACAAGGTCCCCGACAGTTTCGACCTTCTGATCCATATCGATCTCTATCCCGAGCTTCTCCTCAAGATTCATCAGCATCTCGACCGTGTCGAGCGAGTCTATGCCAAGGTCGGCGAACTTTGTTTCCGGTGTGATCCCGGCGGCGTCGCAGCCGTTTCTTTCCGCTATGAGTTCGGCAATCGTTTCAAAGATCATTTAAGGCAGCCTCCAACTTAATTCAATATAGTGACGATACAAACCCAGGTTAACAGTGATAACCTTCTGCGATTATACTTTATTGCCGCCCCCCTGTCAATATGCCGCGCTCCGCCGCCTGCGAGGGGGTAAAAAAGTATCGTGCACGGTATCGCGCGCTTTCTGATCGAAAACGGGATACCATATTGGAATTGACAAAGAAGAATATTCAAATAGAATACGGGTATAAGACAATAACGGTCGGTGCGGCATGACGGAACAAAAATCGGAACAAAAAAACACGCGTGAACAGCTTATCATGGCGGGCATCAGTGAACTCAGCGAGCGCGGCATAGCCGATTTCTCGGTTAGAAGGACGGCTAACAGGTGCGGCGTCTCATGCGCCGCGCCCTATAAGCACTTCAAAGACAAACAGAGTTTCATAGCCGAGATCATCACATATATCAACAGAAAGTGGGATGAGAGGCAGCGCGCGGCGGCGCAGACGGCGGAGAAGACGAGACAGAAACTGATCGCCGTATGTATGGAGTTCATCCGTTTTCTTGTGGAAAACCCCCAATACCGGGCGATAATCATGCTCAGGCACGACGAGAGGGACGAGCGCTTCAATCTGTTGAGAGGGCAGCTCAGCAGGCAGACATACCAGCTCGTCTCGAAATACTGCGAGGAGGTCAACATGCCCCCGGACGTCAGGCAGAGAAAGACTTTTATCGTCAGATCCCTGATATACGGGGCGGCGCTCATGTTCGATAACGGCGAGCTTGAGTACACGGACGAAAACCTCCGGATGGTCTCGCAGTCGCTTGAGAGGGAGTTTGACCTCCCCTGATCTTTTCGGGGCGCCCGCGGACCTGTTCCTCGGCAAAGCCCGGGCAACGGCTTGCAATAAATGTTTGCGGGGTTTATACTCTTGTACAACAGTACAAAAATATACAGTATTCGGAGGCTTTCTGTCTTGCACATAGTTATAACCGGCGGAGGGAAAGTGGGCAGCACGCTCTGCCAGGATCTCGCGCGGGAAAACCACGACGTCGTCATTATCGACATCGACCCGCAGGTAGTCGAAAGGCTCATCGACATTGCCGACGTCACAGGCTGCGTCGGCAGCGGTACGAACGCCGATCTGCTCAAGTCCGCGGGCGTTCCCGAATGCGACGTCTTCATTGCCGTAACGGAGTCAGACGAAGTAAACATCATATCCTCCGTAATAGCGCACAAGCTTGGCGCGAAAGAGGTGATAACCCGCGTCAGGAACCCCGATTACTCCAGCCAGCTGCCGTTCCTGAAGGAGAATCTGGGCATCTCCATGATGATCAACCCCGAGATGGAGGCGGCCATGGCCATAGCGCACATAGTCCGTTTCCCGTCCGCCATCAGTATCGAGTCATTCGCAGGCGGACGCGTCCACATGGTTGAAGTCAGCGTCGCCCGGGGCAGCCGGCTTGACGGTATGCAGCTCAGCGAGGTCCGCGGGGTCCTGGGCATGGTGCTTGTCTGCATCGTGCAGCGAGGCGATGAGATATATATTCCGGGCGGCAGTTTCGTCCTGAAGGGCGGGGATCTGATCCACATTACGGGACCGCTGAGCAACCTTGCCGAGGTCTGCAAAGCCGCGGGCAGCTTCACAAAAAAGACCCGCTCGATGATAATCATCGGCGGCAGCCGCGTGGCGCGCTATCTGCTGCGACTGACCGACCGCAAGAATATTGAGATATGCGTTATCGAGCATGATAAAGCGGTCGCGGAAGCGCTGGGAGCCGAATTCGACGACGTCAAGGTGATAATCGGCGACGGTACTGACCAGTCCCTCCTGGACGAGCAGCATCTTGACAGGTACGACTGCATGATCGCGCTGACGGGCATCGATGAGGAGAACCTTATCGCCTCGCTCTACGCCTACAAGAAAAAGGTGCCAAAGATCATAACCAAGGTCAACAGGACCCAGCTGCTCAGTGTTGTCGACGACTTCAAGCTTCAGACGATCATAACGCCGAAGAAAATCGTCTCCGACAACATAATCAGGTTTGTCCGGGCGATGAGCGCTACGCTCGATTCAAAGCTGGAGGCCCTTTACCGAATTCTTGATGACCGGGTGGAACTGCTGCAGTTCGAGGTTCTGAGCGGCAGCGCCGTGATAGGTATACCCCTGAAGGACCTGAAGATAAAAAAGGACCTGCTGATCGCTTATATCGTCAGGGGCGAGAAGCTGATATACCCGACGGGCGACGATACGATCCATACGGGCGACCACGTCATCGCCGTGACGTTCGAACACGATTTTGACGAGGTCGACGACATCCTCGAGAACGGGGCGAGAAAATGAACCGCGGTATCATCCGATACGTCCTGGGGCGTATGCTGCTTGTCGAGGCTGTGCTGCTGATCTTTCCTCTTATCGTAGGCTTAATCTACAGCGAGGGCATCCGGACGCTGGGGAGCTTCATGATCGTCATCGGCGCTCTTGCCGCTTTGGGTCTTGTTTTCGGATCAAAAAAGCCCGCGAACACCCACTTCTATACGAAAGAGGGCCTCGTAATCGCTTCGCTGACGTGGACAGTCCTGTCTTTATTCGGATGCCTGCCATTCATTATCAGCGGCGAGATACCCTCGTTTGTGGACGCTTTTTTCGAGACCGCAAGCGGTATCACCACGACAGGCTCATCTATCCTGACCGACGTCGAGGCGATGAGCCGCTCTCTGCTGTTCTGGCGCAGCTTCACCCACCTTGTGGGCGGCATGGGCGTTCTGGTACTCGCTCTTGCGGTGCTGCCCGCAATAGCCTCCGGATCTTCCCTGATAATGAAAGCCGAGGTGCCCGGCCCCACTTTCGGGAAGCTTGTAGCCAAGATCAGGGATACGGCGAGAATATTATACTTAATATATCTTTCAATGACCGCCGTGCTGATCGTGCTGCTGATAGCCGGGGGCATGGACTGGTTTGACGCGTGCATCCACGCATTCGGAGCGGCGGGCACCGGGGGGTTCAGCAACAAGGCGACAAGCCTGATGTACTATGACAACACCTATTTTGACGTTGTTCTCGGTTTCGCTATGCTCGCTTTCGGCGTGAACTTCAATCTGTATTACTATATATTGATCCGACAGGTCAAAAGGGCCTTGAAAAACGAGGAACTGCACTGGTATCTGGCGATAATACTTGCCGCGATCGCGCTTATCAGCATCAATATTTTCAAGAGTTACGATTCATTTTCGCGCACGCTCCGCGACGCGTTTTTCTCCGTCTCTTCGATTATCACGACTACGGGCTACGCAAACGCGGATTTCGCCGCCTGGCCCGCGCTGTCCCAGATCGTCCTTCTGCTGCTGATGTTCTTCGGCGCGTGCGCCGGCTCGACGGGCGGCGGCTTTAAGATATCCAGAATAATCGTCCTTGTTAAGACGGCCATCGCCGAAACAAAGAAATCCAAGGAACCCAGGCAGGTCGTCAGAGTGAAATTTGAAGGAAGGGCCCTTCAGGACGGCGAAATGCGAGCGATAAGCCGCTATTTTGCCGTCTACGTGTCGGTATTCGTTATTATAGTCCTGCTGGTCAGCTTCGAATCCCCGGACGTTCAGACTGCGATAAGCGCAACCATAGCGACTTACAACAACATAGGGCCCGGTCTGGGCATGGTCGGGCCGATGTCCAGTTTCGCGGCCTACTCCCCTTTTATCAAGCTCGTCCTCTCGTTCGGAATGATAGCGGGGCGCCTCGAACTGTACCCCGTGCTGGTGCTCTTCCTCCCGTCGACCTGGCACAGACGGGGCTGACGCGAAAAAAACCTGCGCGGCTCATGCCTCGCAGGTCAAAACCGGTATTTACCTCAGACCGCCCGGCGCGGGAGCACCCCTGCTCACGCGCCGCTCTGGCGGTCATTTTTTGCAGTTGCAGGACGCGCTTTCAGCATTGCGGTCTGCCGGGCACGTCTGTGTGGGCGGGAAGAACTCGTCGATCGGGAATTTTATCGTTTCGAACACGTCGCACGGCGACGTCGGATCACCCGCCGAACAGTCTGTCTCGGGGATACAGAACCCGAAAGAGGGCACCAGCAGCTGGGAATCCCTCTCCAGTTTGATGATACTGAACTGTCCCAGGGTCACAAACATGCGCTTGCCCTCGTTGCCGATGACGATCTCCTCGTCGAAGCAGCACAACACCGTATCCGGCAGGTCCACCATCGGGGATTCGCGGCGGCAGCAGTCGCAGTTATCGATTACGTGCGAAGCGAGGACCACCGGATCGACCGTCTCCACGCACGCGACGGGCATATTGGTCCTGGCCCGCTGCTGCTCGTCTGCGCCTCCCTGGCGAGACGCCGAGGAGAAGATCTTGACTCCGCCTTCGCTGCCGAATAGGATCACCTTCTTGGAGAAGGAAGCCACGCCTGTGATCCGGCACGGCCTGCCTGTCGCGCCGTGTGCGTCGGCGTTGATGCGATAAAAGTATGTAATATCTACCGTAAAAAATCCTTTGTTAAACGGGACCGGCTCGACGTCGATCAACACGCACAGAATCTCTGCGCTCTCGTTTTTGACGCTCACCGCCGCGTCAACAGCTGCCTGTGAACTGCGGGTCAGGAATACTCTGAGATCCTCTATACAGTCTTTATCCCTGCAAGAGGAGTAGACCTTCTTTGTATGGATACAGACAGCTTCGCTTATGTCACAGGTTCCGCAGACCGGTCCGGGCGATACCCTGTCAGGCATTGCAATACCTCCTATTTTTTTATGGAAGGCCCTACTCACCTCTATAAGCCGAGCCACCGTTCCTTCCATAACAATCTATGCCGAATACCCCGAAATGTGCTACTGCCCGCAGAGCCCGAAAAGCGCGGGCACTTGTTTTTTGTCCGGCGGCGCTTTATAATGAATTTGTGAATAAAAGCCGGGGGGGGGATGTCGCTTGGCACGGTACGGGTATATCAGGACAAAGCTTGATATCAAGCTGCTCATTCTCTGTTTTCTTTCAAATCTCCAGGCGCAGTCCGCCTCGTTCGATGATCTCACGGAATTGTCTATAATCGACGGCGCCGTCGACTATTTTGATTTTTGCAGCTGCCTTTCTGAACTTGTCGAGGGCGGACAGGTCGTAAAGGACGATTCCGGACACTACAGGATCGCGCCCAGGGGGTATGAGAACTATAAGGTCTGCGAGAGCACGTTCTTTCCCTCCGTCAGGCGAAAAGCGGAGCTGCTCGCAGCCGACGTCGTCAACCGCCGCCAGCGGAATGAGCTCATCCACTGCTCAAGCGAGCAGCGCGAGAACGGAGATTACACGGTCCACCTCAGGCTCAACGACCTCGAGGACAACATTCTGGCGATAGATATGATGGTAGTCTCGGCGCAGCAGGCCGAAAAGATGAAATCCAACTTCAGGGAAAACGCCGAGAAGATATACAACGCGGTGCTTAAGGCCCTTCTGGAGACATGATATGCGTGTACTGAAAAGAACGCTCTCGACTTTAGTCGCCGCGGTAATATTTCTGGCGCTCTTTGCCTGCTGCGGGATCCCGGAAGGGCCGGGCGAACGGCCGACGGAGCCGACAGCCACCCAATCGCCACCCGCTCAGACGGTCTCCCCGGAGGTTATCAAGACCCCGGAGCCGACACCCGAACCCACACCCGAACCTACCCCCGAGCCGACGCCGCCGCCGCCCGCCACGCTGAAAATGTGCGTGATGGGGGACGTGCTCGTGCACAACACTCAGCTGACCGACGCCTATAACCGCGAGGACGGGACTTACGATTTCACCCACTGTTTCCGCTACATAAAAGAGCACGTTTCACAGGCCGATATAGCCTTCTGCCAGCTTGAGACAACGTTCGGCGGAGGACCGAATTTCGCCGGCTACCCGAATTTCAACACGCCCGACGAGATGGCCTGCGCCCTGTCCGACATGGGAATAGATCTTCTTGGCCTTGCCGGCAACCACGTGCTCGACAAGGGCTATTCCGGCATGGTACGCACGCTTGACACGGTAAAAGCCGCGGGCATGACTCCCATTGGCGCGTACGCCACACAGGAGGAGCGCGACAAGAGCAGCGGCATCGTGCTGATGGAGCAAAACGGGATCCGGGTCGCTTTCCTGGCATACACCTACGGCACGAACGGCATCCCCCTGCCCTCCGACAAACCGTTCGTCACAAACCTGCTCTACACCGACTACCTCACGAACCTCTCAGTGCTCAACAAGGACCTGATACTTGCCGACCTGAGCGCCGCCAAGGCGATGGAGCCGGACCTGATCGTGACGATCACACACTGGGGTTCCGAATATGCAACAAAACCGAACAAGTTTCAGCAGGAAGCGGCCGAATTTCTGTTTGAAAACGGAGTCGACGTCATTCTGGGAAGCCACTGCCACGTCCCCCAGCCATATGAAAGGCGCACGATAACGACTGTTGACGGCGAAACGAAGGACGTTTTCGTGAGTTTCTGCCTCGGCAATCTGATCTCGGCCCAGACTTATGACTACACAAATCTGTCCGCCATGCTGAACCTCGAGTTTGAGATGGACCCTCTGACGCGGGAGGTGGTGCTCACGGAAGTATCGTACATCCCGATCTATACAGTGAAAGCCTCCGAGGGCTCCGATTACCACGTGCTCCCTATCCACGATGGCATAACGTCCTATGAAACGGACGGGGAGCCGCCGATCAGCAGCTCCCTGTATAACAGCCTCCTGAAAGGCCTGAAGGACCTCCACTCCATCCTCGGTCCCGAGGGCGATCCGATGTACAGCCCTCCCGACACACAGTAACCGGAGCGTTTCACAGAACCGGTGTTCTTTGAAACGGACCGGGGAAAAGACATCGCCGCCCTGCGAAGGGGGGCGGCTGTCGAAATTATCTTCTTATTGACAGACTGACCGCTCTGTCTCCCGTTAGGGAGTCAGGGCGGTCATATTTTTCAAAATACCGATAAATACTCCTCAACCGGAAGGATCTCAGGCCCGGCCGGCATCGCGTCAACCGCGGAGCACAGGCCGAAAGCCGCGTCCGAGATCAGAGCGCTGGCTGCAAACACACCCAGTCTGTTCACGACCGGTCCGTTTTCGCCGAACGTGAACTCCACGCTTTTTAGTGGGGCCGCAAGCCCGGTCCCCGTGAACTTAAAATAACTCTCCTTCAGTGTCCAGAGCCTGAAGAGCCTGCCCGGGTCACCGTCAGCCCACGAGTATTCGGACTGCGTCAGGACCCTCCTCCACAGGCTGTCACGAAGGGCGCGCACCGTCTCCCCGTCCGTCCCCACGGGCGTGTCGGATACGGCGCAGACTGCGTACTCCCTCGAATGGCTTATGCTGAAATGCAGCCGTGGGTACTCGGGAAGATATGGCTTTCCCGCCTTCTCATACGCTATTACCGGGCGGGAGATGCCGTGGTACAGTTTCAGCTCCCTGCGGAGCAGCGCGTACGCCGTCAGTATCCCGCAGGCGCTTTTTTTGTCTTTTATCCGCCGGACTTCCGCGCGGCGCTTGACGGGGAGAAGATCGAGCAGCCGCCCGTACTCCTCCTCCGGCAGACTGTCCCCCGTCCGGACCGCCGTCCACCTGAGCAAAGGCTCAGCCCGGCGGCCACGCCATGTCGCGCCCCGCGAGCACGTGAAAGTGCAGGTGGAACACGGACTGCCCCGCCCTCGCCCCGCAGTTTGATACGACGCGATAGTCCCCGAGCCCCAGTTTTTCGCCAAGGAGGGCGATGGCCTCGAAACACCTCGCCACACAGGCTGAGTTGTCCTTAGTCACGCGCGCGGCGGACTCGATATGCTCTTTCGGTATCACAAGAATGTGTACCGGGGCCTGGGGAGAGATGTCCCTGAAGGCATAGACCGCATCGTCTTCATATACTTTTTCGGACGGGATGTCGCCTGCTATGATAGAACAAAACAGACAGCCGCTCATTGCTTCGCCCCTTTCGAAGATTGTTTGTCAGCCCAGTTTTTCTTTTATGAACTGAGCGGCGCTTTTAAATGCCGCGCCGAGCAATTGAGGGTCTTTGATGCCGCCCATGGCGCTGTCGGGTTTACCGCCGCCGCTGCCTCCGGAGGCCTCGCAGGCCTTTTTGACAAGATCGCCTGCCCTGATGCCGGCCTGGACAGCCCTTTTCCCGCATACGGCATTCAGCGTGACCTTCCCCTCAGAAACGAGGGCGAGGACAGCGGCGATCCCCTCGTCGCGGTCGCGCAGGAAGTCCCCGAGCTTTCGCAGCTCATCCGCGCTCTGTACGTCGGCAGCTGCCGTGACGACCGAGATATCCTTTATCGACTGCGCCCCCTGCAGCAGTTTTCTCGCCTGCTCTTTCAGACCCTCAACCCGGATCTTCTCCAGGTCCTTCCTGAGGGCCCGTATCTCCGCCGCGCACTGTCTCGCCTTCTCCTCGACGTCCGAAGGCGTTGTTTTGAGGGCTTCGGCAACGCCTATGATCACCCGGCGGTTCCGGTCCATCTCCTCCAGGCAGGCCCTGCCGGTGATGGCCTCAATGCGGCGTACGCCGGCCGCGACGGAAAACTCGCTGGTGATGCGGAACGTTCCCGCTTTCGCCGTGTTGCCAAGGTGAGTCCCTCCGCAGAGCTCGGCCGAGAAATCGCCCATCCGGACGACCCGCACTGTCTCCGAGTATTTCTCTCCGAAGAGCGCCATGGCCCCGAGTTTCTTTGCCTCCTCGAGCGGCATCTCGTCCGTGCGCACCTCGTAGCCTTCAAGTATCGCGGCGTTTACAATGTCCGCGACCCGGGCGAGTTCTTCCGGCGTCACCTGTGAAAAATGCGTAAAGTCGAAACGCAGGCGGTCCGGCTCAACGAGGGAGCCTGCCTGCTCAACGTGCGTACCGAGCACTTCCCGAAGCGCTTTATGGAGCAGGTGCGTGGCGCTGTGCGCTCGCATTATCGCCTTTCGGCGCTCCGAGTCGATCCCGGCCGAGACGATATCGTCCACGCCGACGCTCCCGCTGCGCACCACGCCGGAGTGGAGGTACTTGCCGTCCTTTGTCCTGTGCACGGCAGTGACCTCAAACTCCATATCTCCAGAGCGGATATACCCCGTGTCGGCGACCTGTCCGCCCATCTCTGCATAGAACGGCGTCCTGTCGAGCACGAGCGCGGCCTCCTCGCCGGAAAACGCCCTGGCGCGCAGTTCCTTCCCCGAGACGATAGCCAGAACTTTGCCTGTGTCCTCAAAACGCTCGTAGCCTGTAAACTGTGTCGGAACGCTCTTGTCAAGGCCCAGGTCGATCCCCGTCCAGCCCAGATCCCCCAGAGCGGCTGTGGCTGCCCTCGCTCTTTCACGCTGCTCCGCCATGAGGGCGTCAAAGCCCGCGATATCGGCCGTCATGCCGTTGTCGGCGAGGATCTCGATCGTGAGATCGATCGGAAAACCGTACGTGTCATAGAGCTTGAAGCAGTCCGCGCCCCCGAGTTCACTGAGTCCCTGCCGTTTCAAAGCGTCAATGTGCTCTTCAAGGATCCTCAGGCCCGCGTCCACGGTCTGGTTGAAACGGTCCTCCTCCGCCCTGATAATGCGGACGATGTAGTCTTTCTTCTCCTCGAGCTCCGGGTAAGCCGACGAGCTCTCGTCGATGACCGTCCCGCATACCTCATAAAGGAAGGGGCCCGCAAGACCCAGCAGCTTTCCGTGGCGCGCGGCGCGCCTCAGCAGGCGACGGAGAACGTAGCCGCGGCCCTCGTTTGAGGGCAGGACTCCGTCGCAGATCATCATCGTCGTCGAGCGGATGTGGTCGGTTATCACGCGCAGCGACACGTCGGACACTGCGCTCATTCCGTACTGCACGCCCGTGAGTTTAGAGACGCGGCGCGTAATATTCATTACCGTGTCCACGTCGAAAAGGGAGTCTACCCCCTGAACAATGCAGGCGAGGCGCTCAAGCCCCATGCCAGTATCTATGTTCTTTGACGCGAGAAGGGTGTAGTTGCCCGCCCCGTCATTATTGAACTGCGTGAAAACAAGATTCCAGAACTCCACGTAGCGGTCGCAGTCGCACCCTACCGCGCATTCTGGCCGGCCGCAGCCGTACTGAGGCCCACGGTCAAAATAGATCTCCGAACAGGGGCCGCAGGGCCCGGAACCGATCTCCCAGAAGTTGTCCTCCTTGCCAAGACGCACCATGTGGCTCGGGTCGACCCCGACTTCTTTCGTCCAGATGTCGTACGCTTCGTCGTCGTCGAGATATACCGAGACATAGAGGAGTTCCGGCGGCATCTTAAGAACTTCCGTGATGAACTCCCACGCCCAGGCCGCAGCCTCCCTTTTGAAGTAATCGCCGAAGGAGAAGTTGCCGAGCATCTCAAAGAACGTGCCGTGGCGGCTCGTCTTGCCCACCCGCTCTATGTCGGGGGTGCGGATGCACTTCTGGCAGGTAGTCACCCGCCTGGACGGCGGCGTCACCTCTCCCGTGAAATACGGCTTCAGCGGCGCCATGCCCGCGTTGATAAGCAGCAGGCTGCTGTCCCCCTGCGGGATCAGCGGAAAGCTGGGGAGCCTGAGGTGCCCCTTGCTTTCAAAAAAATTCAAAAACATCTCGCGAAGTTCGTTAAGTCCGTGTTTCTCCATAGTCTGTATAACCCCCGTCGGCCCCGCTGATGAACCGCCGGAGCCCGTCTGAAAAATTCCCGGTATTCTGTTGTTTCCCGGGGAGAAAGATCTCCCTTTCGGAGGATCTTCAGTCCGCCTGCTGCTGGTTGAGGAACGCCTGATGCTCTTCGTACGTTTTTGAGAAATAGTGGGTGCCGTCTTCTCTGAGCGCGTAATAGAAGAATTCGGTATCGGCGGGCGAGACAGCCGCTTTGATCGACTCGAGGCCCGGATTCGATATGGGCCCGGGCGGCAGCCCGTAGTACACATATGTGTTGTAGGGATCGTCGAACTGCGTGTCCTCTATCGTCACGATGCCCTTGTGTTCGCCGAGAGCGTACAGGACCGTGGCGTCTATCTGCAGTTTCATGCCGATCCTGAGGCGGTTGTATATGACGGATGAGATGAGCGGCCGGTCGATGCCGACCGAGGCCTCTTTCTCGATCATTGACGCGATCGTTATGATGTCCCTCATCGGGACCCCGCTCGCGGTGACAGCCTGCCTCAGTTCATCGGAGAGCCTGGCGTCAAAGTTTCTGAGCATCTTGTCGATGACCGACACGGCGTCGTCTTTTATATAGAACTGATAGGTGTCCGGGAACAGGTACCCCTCCAGCCTGTTCGGCTCGCCGAATCCGATACCTTCAAGGAAACTGTATTTAAAGTCATAATCCGCGCATATCGTTTCAAGATCGCTCTTCAGACAGACTTCCTTCTCTTCCAGGAGCGTGAATATCTGCTCCGCGGTATATCCCTCGGGGATGGTCACGTCGACCGTGCCCTTTTTCGTGCCGTACTTCATCATGCCGCTCACAAGCGCTCTGTAGTCGTATTCCGAGCTGAGCGTATACGTCCCTGGGGCGATCTTGTCCATCGCGTGGGAATATTCCGCGTACAGCTTGAACAGGCTCGGATACCTGATCATACCCGACTCCTTGAGCTTCGTGACCACATCGAGCAGCGTATCGTCTTCCTCTATCGTGACCTGGACCAGAAGATCCTCTCCTGTGAGACCGAGCACGTCGCAGGCAGCCTGCCATCCGACGACAGCCAGAAGCGCTGCTGTGCTTACGACAAAGAGGAAGTAAAGCACCGCGCCGAGGCAGCCCCAGCGCCTTGTCTTCCTGCTGACCGTCTTGTCCGAGCTCGGTTTTTCATCCCCCAGAAGTATGTTGTCCGCTTCCGAGATAGCCCTCCCCGCTTTTCTGATAAACCGCATGACAGAGCTTCGCGGGCGCGATCTGCGCAAAAAAATGCGCGTTTGATCTTCGTCCGCCATTTGCGGATCATTCCTTTCCGGTTCCGCCGGTCCTACTTTTCCGGGTTTTTCGGGGTTATCCGGGGCCGTGTCCCCCGAACTCTCCTCCCCGGAAAAATTCCGGTCATATTCCGACATCATATGCCTCCGTTTTTTGCGTCACATCCGAGCTGCATGCCACATAAGATACCACAGATGCTAATCAAGTGAGGTGACGAAAATGTGTTTTAGCAATCTCTTTAACGGCAACTCAAGCTTTTGCTGGATCATTCTGATCATCCTGGTGCTGTTCCTGCTGTGGGGAAACAACGGCAGCTGCGGCTGCAATACCAACGATAATTGCGGGAACAACCCCTGCTGCTGAATCAAATAACGACCGTTACATCCACAAAAACATCCCACTTATCCATTGGCACCGAAGGCACAAGACGCCTGGCGGAACATATACCCGCTTTGATGCCGGGAAAATCCTGCAGGAACCTGTCGTAGTAGCCTTTGCCTTTACCAAGCCTTCCTCCGTCCATATCAAAACAAAGGCCCGGCACAACGGCAAAATCGATCCGGCACCGCTGAACCGGGGGAGCTTGATCCCCCGGTTCGGGGATGCCGTACATTCCGGTCACAAGTTCAGACAGGCTGCCGATCTGCCTTGCTTCCATAATACCGTCGGGCAGGCACTTGGGCACGGCGACCACCTTGCCCTCGTCGAGCGCCCGAACAATAAAGTCTCTCGTTTCGGGTTCATCCCCGGTCGACACGAAGACGAACACCGTCTTCGCTTTTTTATATGCGTCAAGCGCGCAGAGCGCGTCGGCGACCGCAGGGCCGGACGGCGCTTCTTCCGGGGGGAGCGAGCGGATATATTTCCTCAGCTCGCGTTTTTTTTCTTCAACGCTCATACGGCGTACTTAACGGGCGTGTAGTACATCTGCGATCTCACCGACTCCGCCGCGTCAGTTCCTTTGAGGACCGCGACGAGGTTGAGCCCGAATTCAATAGCCGAGCCCGGCCCCTGCGCCGTCAGGATATTCCCGTCAAGGACGACCTTTTCGCCCTTTACCGGCGTCGCCCCGGTCATACGGGACTCCATGCCCGGATAACACACGGCCCTCTTTCCGTCCAGCAGGTCGAGACTGCCGAGGACCGTCGGCCCGGCGCATATCGCCGCAACTTTTTTCCCGCTCTTCACGCAATCGGAGATCAGCCGCAGAGCGTGCGCGTCACGCCCGTAATTGCCCGCATTGTTGACAGCCCCGCCCGGCAGCACGAGCATCTCTGTGTTTTTCAGGTCCACATTTTCGATCAAAGTATCGGCCGTCACCGCGATCCCGTGAGCCCCGGTGACCGTTTTTGATAATACGCCGGCGTATTGCGCGTCGATGCCCGCCCTGCGCAGGATATCCATCGGCGCAATCGCCTCTATCTCCTCAAATCCGTTTCCGAGAACAATATATACCATATTTTTCCCCTCCAAACGAAAAAATACCTTCAAGGCAGTGCCGAAAGCTCTTCGCCGCTTTCGGCGGCGCCTCAGGCGTCCCGCCTGCCCTTTCCCCGCAGCCTTGCGCAGACGGCGAGCAGCAGGAAAAACGGAAGTTTCCACTGGCGCTTTATGCGCCGCGGTTCCTTCAGCAGCCTGTACAGCCACTCGAGGCCGCGCTTTTGCCAGCTCTCCGGGGCCCGTCTGAGGTTTCCGGCAAAAATGTCAAGCGTTCCGCCGAGCCCGATATGGAGAGCCGCTCCCGTCTTATAGCGGTTTTCCGCCATCCAGAACTCCTGTTTAGGGAACCCGAGGCATACAAACACGAGAGCAGCCCCGCTCCTTGCGATATCCTCGGCCACGGGTTCGCCGGGCAAAAAATACCCGTCCCTTGTCCCGCATATCACGAGGCCCGGGTATTTTTTTTTCAGGTTCTCCGCCGCCGCTTCGGCGACGCCCGCCTTTCCGCCCAGAAGATACACGGGCAGAGCGTTTCCGGCGGCGTAAAGCAGCATGCTTTCCGCAAACTCAAACCCCGGGTTCCTCTGCAGCGGGGTCCCTCCGAGTATCTTTGAAGCGTACACGACCCCTATGCCGTCGGCCAGCACCAGATCGGCTTTCGATATTACCTCGGCGTATTTCTCATCCTTTCGCGCCGCAAAGACAATCTCGGGGTTTGGAGTGACCACATAGCAGCCCTTTCCCGAGCTCAGCATCTCCCGACCGCGGAGAACGGCCTCGCCGGGGGAAACGGGGTCGAAAGAAACTCCGAGAACGTTCACGCGCACCTCTATGCCCTCCCGTGCAGACAGCGGAGCCGTATTTGATCGGCGTCCGGCATACGTACCCGATATTTTAGCACACGGATGAAATAATGTCCAGATATTTGACTGCGCCGCCTCGGCGGTGTCTCGGCGGCGAGGTCCTTCCCCCGCCCGTTTAAAGAACAAATGTTCTTTAAACGCATAAAAGGCCCGGCCGCAGCGAGTGCGGCCGGGCTGAGGTAATCACGTTGTCAGGTCTTCGGGATCAATACATCCCTCCGCCCATTCCGCCGTCGGCGGGGGCAACGGGTGCGGGAGGTTCGGGCTTGTCGGCGACGAGCGCTTCCGTAGTGAGGATCATTGCGGATACGGATGCGGCGTTCTCAAGAGCGCTGCGCGCAACCTTTGTCGGGTCGACGATGCCGTTTGCGACCATGTCGCAGTAAACGTCCTTCGTTACGTCGTAGCCGTAACCGTTGCGGCGGCTGCTGCGGATCTTTTCAAGAACGACCGAGCCGTCGAGTCCGGCGTTTTCGGCGATCTGCTTGACGGGAGCGGCGAGGGCTTTCGCGATGATGCGCACGCCGGTCTTCTCTTCTTCGGAAACCTTCGGCAGGAGCTTCTCAACGGCGGGGATAACGTTCACATATGCGGTGCCGCCGCCGGCGATGATGCCCTCTTCGACTGCGGCGCGGGTAGCGTTGAGAGCGTCCTCGATGCGCAGTTTCTTTTCCTTCATCTCTACCTCGGTGGCTGCTCCGACGTGGATGACAGCGACGCCGCCGGACAGCTTGGCAAGGCGCTCGGTGAGTTTCTCCTTGTCATACTCGCTGGTAGTGATCTCTATCTGAGCCTTGATCTGAGCGATACGGTCGCGGATCGCGGCAGGATCGCCCATACCGTCGACAATGATCGTGTTCTCCTTCTGAACTTTGACCTTATGCGCGCGGCCGAGCATCTCGATCTTGGTCTCTTTAAGCTCGTAGCCGAGCTCGTCGGAGATCACGGTGCCGCCTGTCACTACGGCGATATCCTTGAGCATCTCTTTGCGGCGGTCGCCGTAACCGGGCGCCTTTACGCCGACGCAGGTGAACGTGCCGCGCAGTTTGTTGAGGATAAGTGTGGTCAGAGCGTCGCCCTCGATATCCTCGGCGATGATGAGCAGCTTCTTTCCGCCCTGAACGATCTGCTCAAGCAGAGGCAGAAGGTCCTGAATGCTGGAGATCTTCTTTTCGCAGATGAGAATATAGGGGTCATCCAGAACGGCTTCCATCTTCTCGCCGTCGGTGATCATATACGGGGAGATATAGCCGCGGTCAAACTGCATGCCCTCGACGATCTCACAGTCCGTCTCGGCCGTCTTGGCTTCCTCGACCGTGATGACGCCGTCATTGCTGACCTTCTCCATGGCTTCCGCTATCAGCTTGCCGATAACCTCGTCTCCTGAGGACACTGTGGCCACACGGGCGATGTCCTCGGTCCCGGACAGAGGCTGGGAATTCTCTTTGAGAGCCGCGACGGCTGCTTCGACCGCCTTAGCGATACCCTTCTTGATGATCATCGGATTCGCGCCTGCCGCGACGTTCTTGAGACCTTCGTGGATGATCGCCTGCGCGAGCAGCGTAGCGGTGGTCGTACCGTCACCCGCGGAATCGTTCGTCTTCGTGGCGACCTCGCGGACAAGCTGGGCGCCCATGTTTTCGAAAGGATCCGGGAGCTCGATCTCTTTTGCGATCGTCACGCCGTCGTTGCATACGAGCGGGGTGCCGTATTTTTTGTCCAGAACGACGTTGCAGCCTTTCGGGCCCAGCGTGATCTTAACAGTATCGGCAAGCTTGTCGATACCCTGGAGCATTGCCGTGCGCGCATCAATTCCGTATTTTATAAGTTTTGCCATGTTACGTCTCCTCCTTAATTACTCAACGATCGCGAGTATGTCGCCCTGACGGACAATAGTCAGCTCTTCTCCGTCGACTTTGACTTCCGTGCCGGCATATTTGCTGGTAATGACTTTGTCCCCGACTTTTACAGTCATGACGACCTCATTTCCGTCCACCATGCCGCCCGGGCCAACTGCCACGACTTCTGCGATTGAAGGTTTCTCTTTTGCGGAAGCCGACAGGATGATGCCGCTTTTTGTTGTCTCTTCAGCTTCAACCAGTTTGATTATGACTCTGTCAGCAAGGGGTGTGAGCTTCATGTTGTTTGACCTCCTATAGTGAATAATAATTTGCTTATTAATTCCGAAGGGTTTAGCACTCATTAATCCGGAGTGCTAACCCTTGTCTATAATAAAGCAACGGCCCTGCAGTTGCAAGTATAGCATTACCAGCTGCAGAACCGTTTATTACCGAATTCAGCCGAATTTTCAAAATACCTCCTGCTTAATACACAAAGGTAATTTTTTCTCCCGATATCTCTCGTTTTCTGATTCACGGAGATTTGAGACTACCGCTCACTGTCATTATTTTATCTTTTGTCTCTATGGAAGTAACGTTTCCGATATTATCTTTGACATAGCTGTTGAGCTTGCTGTTCAGCTCGTCGATAATGACGTCGGGGATGACGTTCACTCCGACCGAGAGGCCCATAATGCCGAAAGCCGTGGGTTCGACGCGGATATTGCCGCCTTCGACCGTGACGCTGGCAGCTATATCGATCTTTATGGTCTCGCCCAGGAGCGATACGCCGAAGCGGAGATAAGGCGGGAGCTCCTTTCCGTTTGCGAGAAGCAATCCGGCAAGATCCTGAGTCTTTGCGCTGAAAGACACCGCCAGAGAGCCCCCCTCGCCGATCAGTACCCCAACGTTTTCCGTTTCGATCTTCTTTTCAAGCGCGTCTTCAACCAGTACGGCCAGCTGCGCTTCGGTGATTTTCAGGGTGAAACCGATCCCGTCGGAGCTGCTTTCCGCGCCCATATCCACCGGTACGGTAGCGATCACTTTGCCGTCCTGTACGATAGTTTTATCTTCTCCCGCGAATTTATCCTTTGAATATCTTCTCCAGAGCAAGAACACCGCGAACAGAAAAGCAACAGCCAGTATGACGCTTAATAACGACCGGACGAACCTCATTATATCCCCCCTCTGTTTCGGCATATTTCAACACAACGGCCCTTCGCGGCGGCCCGTCTTGCTTACGGGCCGCCGCTCCGGACCGCCTTTCGACAGATGAGCTTTATTTTATCAGATACTTCCTCATCTTCCCGGTCGCGTTCTCAACGGCATCGCTGACCGTAAGAGTGAAATCCACACCGTGTGAAGCGCTGAAACTGTCCAGCCATTCAAGGAACGATTCGATTTTTTTGTAGTCGAGAGGTTTTACGCCGAGCTCCGGCGCGATCTTAAACAGGCTGTCGATGAATATATGGGAAATATCAAAGTTTCCGGCGAAAAGACCGCTGATGAACCCTTTCAGAAACTCCGCCGTGTTGATGTCGTAAGCGGTCGCGTCGACAAGGCGGGCTCTATAGTCGATCTCAAACATCATGTTAGGGCCATGCTCGATGCAGACAACGCCTTCCTTTTCGTCCGCAGCGGCTTCGTTTACCATACTCGCAAGCTGTTTTGTTTTTCCGGTACCTTTGATACCCATAATCACCTGAACCAAGGCAATTACCCCCCTGAACATTATTTAAACATTTTGATGCTTAATTCTACCATACAACCGGAAGGCAATTCAATCGAAACGAAGGGTTTTTCTCAAATATACCTGCGGTTGAGCACCCGGCAGGGTCCCGAGCTTCCTGCACGCCCCGCTTCCGGTACGGACCTGTGTTATCTGCGCTCCCCGCCGCCCCGTCCCGTTCATCCGCGGGCAGACCCGAGCAGGGCGAGCATATTTTTCTTGTATTCCTCCACCCCCGGCTGATCGAAAGGGTTAACGCCGAGCATGAATCCCGACATGGCGCAAGCAAGTTCAAAGAAATAGAACAACGACCCCAGCTCCCGCTCGCCCAGTTTGTCAAGTGTTATCGTCGTGCAGGGCACTCCGCCCGCGACGTGGGCGCGAAGCGTACCCAGAAAGGCCTGCTTTCTCACCCAGGACAGCGGTCTGCCCGCAAGGTAGTTCAACCCGTCCGTATCCTCGCCACACCGGGGGATCAGCATGTCGGAGCCCATATCTTCGACGTAGAGCACCGTCTGCATCAGATGCCGCTCCCCCTGCTGGATGTATTGCCCGAGGGAGTGCAGATCTGTCGTAAACTCCGCCGAGGCGGGAAAAATCCCCTTCCCCTCTTTTCCTTCAGACTCACCGAACAGCTGCTTGAGCCACTCGAGAAAATAATGCAGCGACGGCTCGTACGTCGTAAAGAGCTCTATCTTTTTCCCACGGCCGTAGAGGATGCTGCGGGCCAGCACGTATCTCCACACGGGGTTATCCGCGCCGCATGTCCGGCAGGACCTCATGGTCCCGGCGGCGCCGTCCATCATTGCCCGAACGTCAAGCCCGGCCGCCGCCATCGGCAGCAGCCCGACCGCCGTGAGGACCGAATACCTGCCCCCTACGTCGGGGGGTATATTAAAGCCGGTCCACCCGTTATTAACGGCCATCTGCCTGAGCGCACCTCCTGACGGGTCTGTCGTGGCATAGATGCGCCCTGCCGAAGCTCTGCCGTATTTCTTTTCCAGAAGCTGTCTGAAGAATCGGAAGGCAATGGCCGGTTCCGTCGTCGTACCGGATTTCGAGACGACGTTGACAGAGAAATCTTTGCCGCCGAGCTGCGCGGCCGCGTTATTGAGCGTGTTCGGGCTGAGGTCGCTGCCCGCGAATATGAGCTGCACGCCGTTTCGCTTTATCGCTTCCGCTGCCGCCCGTGTCCCGAGATATGAACCCCCTATGCCGATCACGACGAGCGCTTCGGAGTCTGAGCGTATCTTCTCGGCGGTCCGCAGCAGGCGTTCGAATTCATCGCGGTCATACTCCTCGGGGAGGCGCAGCCATCCCGTCATATCCCCGGCTGCCCGTAGTTTATCCCAGGCCGCGGCCGCGTCAGACAGCGCGCGTTCCGGCCAGGAGGTGATCCCCGTATCTTCAGTACTGATTCTCAACTTGCACACCCTGTTCCGTTCTTGATTTCAAATTTATCTTAGCATAAAAAGCGGCTGCCCGCAAAATAAAACGGAGACGGTCCGGCGGCACCGTTCACATAATATATTATATGTTTATATGTAAAATAATACTGTGCAATCCAGCGGCCTCCTGCTCGCCGAACCGCGACACCCGGCAGCCTGTTGACCGGGAGCCCGCTCCCGGGCTCAGCGCCCGCCCCTTTACCTTTCCGCGCAGAACATCGTTTTAAGGCAGATGACGAACACGTCGGCCCAGCGCATCCGCCCGACAGCCCCGGAAGCGACCAGATCGACGCTCAGCAATACTTCTTCACCGTCCGTGACCACCAGTTCCCCCAGTTTCCGGCCCTCGGCCACCGGCGCGCTGACGTTTTCGGCCACGTTCAGCGACGATGTTATCCTGTTCGCCCTCTCTTTCTCCACAAGCAGCAGCGGCGAGTCCGAAAAGCGCACCCGCACATGATCCTCCCTGCCCAGTACGACGGGAACGTCAGGCACCTCAATCCCCTCGGAAGCGTCAACAAGAGCCCAGTTCGCGAAACCGAAGTCCAGCATCGACGCCGCCGTCTCGAACCTCTGAGCACTGGTCGCGGCCCCCAGGACAACGGCGATGAGCTCCATACCGTCCCGCATGGCGCTCGCTGATACGCAGAAACCTGCGTCCGACGTGAATCCGGTCTTGAGCCCCGTGATCCCCGTATACGTTTTTACAAGCTTATTCGTGTTTGTCAGCCCGAATTCCCCGTTTCGCACGCTGTCCATCCATACCGTCGAATACTTCCGGATCACGTCATGCCTTAAAAGTTCTCTTGACATGCGCGCTACGTCCCTCGCGCTTGAATAATGCCCAGGTGCGCTCAGGCCTGTGCAGTTTAGAAAACAGGTATTCTCCATGCCGAGTTCTTTCGCTCTGTTGTTCATCCTCTGGATAAACGCGCTCTCGCTCCCCGCCACAAGCTCGCCCAGAGCGACGGCGGAATCGTTCGCGGACGAGATGATCACAGATTTCAGCAGATCCTCAAAAGGCATTACCTCGCCCTCTTTCAGGTATATCTGCGAACCGCCCATCTGTGAAGCGCGTGTACTCACCGTCACCTTCTGATCCATCCTGACAGTCCCCGCCTCGAGCGCCTCGCACACGAGAAGCAGCGTCATGACTTTGGTAATGCTTGCGATGGAAAGCTCCTTATCGGCGTTCTCCTCATAAAGCACCTTGCCTGTCCCCGCCTCCATCAGCAGAACGCTCGGCGCGTTCACCTCGGGCGTACCGGTCACCGCGCCCGCGCAGAACGTGAGCAGTCCCGCGGCAATAACGAGCGCCAGTATTTTTTTCATATACCCCTCCCTGAATACTATAAGGCGCCTGAGGCGGTTCTATCCCGCTTCAAGGTCAGTATCATGTATATGTGGTGCGTCCTCCGATTTAGACGCCGGCGTTGACATACACCGCAAAGGGATATATTATAGGCAAAAAGCGGATAATATTTACTGTTTTCGTAACGCGTGAGGACTGCCCTGTATGAAAGCTGCCTTTTTGACGCTCGGGTGCAAAGTAAATCAATATGAAACACAGGCCATGGAGGCGCTTCTGAAAAAGAAAGGGCACACCGTTGTGCCTTTTGACAAAGGGGCGGACGCGTATATAATCAATACCTGCACCGTCACCTCGACCGCGGACAAGAAGTCCAGAAACGCCGTCAGAAGAGCCAGGAGGCTTTCGCCCGGGGCGATTGTCGCCGTGTGCGGGTGTTTCAGCCAGGCCTCTCCCGAAGACGCCCGCTCGCTGGGCGCCGACCTCGTCTACGGCAGCGGCGACCGAGCAGGCTTTATCGAAAAACTTGACGAACTTTTCCGCACGGGCAAAGCGGATGCCGAGCCCGACGACGCCATGGGGCGCCGGGATTTCGAGCCCCTCCCGCCGGGCGGGATGTCGGGGCGGACGCGCGCCCTGCTCAAGGTAGAGGACGGCTGCTCAAACTTCTGCACATACTGCATAATCCCATTCGCCCGCGGGCCCGTGCGCTCCCTTTCGCTGAGTGACGCCGCGGAAAGGGCTCTCGAGCTCCGCGCCGCCGGATATAAAGAGATCGTCCTGACCGGTATCGAGCTCGCCTCATACGGCAGGGATCTTCCCGGAAAGCCCTCCCCAGCGGATCTTTTCGAGACTGTCTGCAGCGCGGTCCCCGACGTGAGGATCCGCCTGGGCTCCCTGGAACCCCGCTGCGTCGATGAGGCTTTTTGTTCGAAACTGTCGCGCTGCGGGAACCTGTGCGGCCATTTCCATCTGTCGCTGCAGAGCGGCTGCGACGAAACTCTCAAGCGGATGGGGCGAAAATATGACACGTCCCGTTTCTATGAATCAGTTCTCCTGCTGCGCGGCACGTTTCCCGGCTGCGCGATAACCGCGGACCTTATCACCGGTTTTCCCGGCGAGACGCCCCGGGAATTTTCACAGACCCTTGAGTTTATCGAAAAATGCGCTTTTGCTTCAATGCATATATTTCCCTATTCCGAGCGGGCGGGAACAAAAGCCGCCGGCCTCCCCGGGCGTGTGCCGCTCAAGGAGCGCGAAAGGCGGTCGCATGAGGCGTCGCTGATCGCGTCCGCGATGCGGAGAACATATCTGGAAGGGCAGATAGGCTCCGTACAGAACGTTCTTTACGAATCCCGAAGCGGTTCCGTGTCGTACGGGCACGCACCCAACAACGCCGTCGTCTCAGCTCAGGGTGATCTCAGAGGGCGCATAGTGCCCACGCTCATCACGGGCTCAGACGGAACCGCACTTCAGGGAGAGCCGATAAGCGGCAGCGCCCGCCGCGAGGAACGGGGCTGATTCCGGAGGAATTAATGTTCAGGCGGCTTTGCGCTTTCCTGCTCTCGGCCGCGGCGGTTCTGTGCGCCTGCCGCGGCGCGCCGCACTGCCTGGCGCTGTCGCCCGGCGCGGCGGCGCGATCACAAGATGCCGCGAACGCTGCCCCGCAGGACCCCTTTGCGGGTTACCCGCTTCGGAACGCTGTCGTTCTGACCCGGGAACTCGACACGGACGGGGGCAGCATATTTGCGGAAACCGGCTTCGGAAGATCCGAAGCGGGCACGGTATATACGCGTACGTACAGATACCCGGGCGGCGATACTTTTGTCTCGGAAAGACTCGTCACCCGGGGCACGGTCTCCGGCGGGAGAATGATATGCGATATCGCCCTGGAGGGGAGCGGCGGCACGATACGGCGCCATGACGGCGCCGGGTGGCGCCCCGAGCCTCTGCGCTCGACAGAGCTCGGGCAGGGCATGTACTTCATAAGAACGGACAGGCAGGACCTGATAGTGATCCTGCCGACCGTATACAGACAGCTCTCAAACGGAGTGATCGAGGAGATCGCCCACGGTATCAGGTCATATATCGAAAAAACAGCCCTGGGCTGGAGATTGCGCACATACGCGTCGCACATCGAAAGCGGGGCGTACGTCGATCATACGTACCTGAAATCAGGCGGCCCGCTTATCGACTGGAGCGATCCCGTTTCCGAGAAAGTCTGGGCAAACTTCATCCTCACGGGGAGGAACCGCTGGGCTTACGACGGCTATTATTACGAGACCCCCGACACCTATTATCCGACGGGGGAAAACCGCTACCACAGGCTCGTGTCGGCCTACATCACGACAAAGCTTATTGCCGCGGGCGGGAAGTATACTGCGGCGCGGGAGCTTGGCCTCGCGATGCTTGACGTCATGTGCCGCCAGCAGACGGACGGGTTCTTTCCGACTCTGGCGGGCTGCACGTGGCTTTCGGAGGACTACGGAATCGGCCCCGGTTTTTTCGACACCCGGTTCAACTCCGACCTGGTGCTCTCGATGCTCGACGCCATAGAGCATCTCGGGGCCGGGTTTCTCCGTCCGACTGTCGACAGGTACCTGGAGTTTTTTGTGTCGTACGTATCCGGGCACGGCGTCGGGCGGACCGGCGCCCTGCTTGTCCCCGACTACTGGCACCCTGACGGAGGCGGCCAGACTCACACCTCTCTGAACCACCAGTGCGCAGAAGCCCTTACGCTTTTCAGGCTGTACGAATACTCGAGTGACGCCCGCTGTTACTTTCTCGGGATGTCGCTGGTGCGGGGCATCTGTTCGAAGGCCGATTTCTGGATGTCGGGGGAGGGCGGAAACCTCAATTACGCGTGGCATGACGGCTCAAATTACGGAAGCGACTACCTCTACCTGACGTATAACGACCTTTTTAAACTGCAGGAAGCTCTGCTCAGGCTTCGCGGCAGCCGCGACGAGACCCTCCGGATGATCATGGATCACAAGCTTGAATGGATGATATCAAACGGCGTGACGGGATATCTCGGGGAGCGGCCTTAAGGCCGGAACTCCGCCGTTCAGCCCGTTGACGAGGCAAAAAACCGTGCCGGCCGGCATATGAGCGCGTTAAAGAACATTTTTTCCTGGGAACGGAAAGGGCTGCGGTCGCAGTATTCCGCTTATTTGACAGTCTGCCATGCGGGAAGGCATGCAAAATATGATAATTAACAGGAGGCACGCGCAATGGAAATAACGTCTATCTCGAACGCATTTTCTCTGAAAGGGAAAAACGCCGTCGTCACCGGCGGCAACAAAGGTATCGGCGCGGGGATCGTGACAGCGTACGCTCAGACGGGGGCGAACATTGCCATCATGGCAAGAGACGAGGTCACCGGCCAAAAGGCAGTAAACGATCTTAA
>Ga0123335_1000974_pt1 | contig 47912 bp, 35 predicted proteins | sample BiotimSIPDNA_2_FD_89707 | JGI IMG/M metagenome (GOLD analysis project Ga0123335, IMG submission 89707) | Anaerobic biogas reactor microbial communites from Washington, USA - Biogas_R2 time_0 SIP DNA | ecosystem: Engineered > Bioreactor > Anaerobic > Unclassified | place: Washington, USA...
GGGCTGCTGGACTGCCTGCTCTGGGAAGAGGTTCAGACACTTATACCCGGCAGCGTTTACATTCCAATAGCAAAAAGAAAAGCGCAAAGGATTATACATCAGTTGATATTCTCAAGGGTCCGGCGGAGCATGGAGCGAAATAATAAACGGATAAGAGATATATCGCACGGCGGCTGTTGCCTGAAAATCATATTAACCGACTGTCAACTCACGGCAAAAAACCGAGAGGACAGCCGGTTTTTGTTTGGTCAGGATTTCACAGCCCGCTGCACAATTCTGGTACACAGACTTTTCGCCCCAAATCGGTTGGACATTTCTATCCCCTTAACTCCGCAATCGGCGCCGATTCGTGTTGACGGCAGGGCGGCGGGGTGGTATAATTGTTGTGGCAATAAAAGAAAATCCGACAGGAGAGATACCTGAATGAATGACAATCACACATATTCACATCCGCCGTCAAGATTCCCGCCGGCTGAATGACACTGTCAAGGAAATCCAATGAAAACACTGAAAAAACTTGCAAAACTACTGCCCTTAATTCTTGTGTTCGCGGTAAGTCTTGCAGCAGGTATTTTCATCGGCAGGGCGATTTATTTCCCGTCTGCCGATTCCGCGGCGGCGAAATCTTTTGCAGAGGTATTGTTTGACATAGCTGTTGGTATTGTGCTGTTCGTCATTGTGCTGTTTATACACATTATACTGCACGAGGGCGGGCATCTTGTCTTCGGTCTTGCCACCGGCTACCGTTTTCTCTCCTTCCGCGTCGGCAGTATCGTATTACAGAGGGGAAAAGACGGAAAATACTCCATCAAACGCTTCACACTTACCGGCACCGGCGGTCAGTGTCTCCTATCTCCGCCCGATATGGTAAACGGCACCTTCCCCTGCATACTCTACAACCTGGGCGGCTCGCTGGTGAATATCATAGTCGCCGCTCTCTGCCTTGTGCTGCGGATTGTCTGCTCCCCTTCGGGTATTGCCGACATGTTTCTCTTTTATATGTTTGTTTACGGCTTTCTTACGGGGCTGTTAAATCTGATCCCGCTGAAACTCGACATGGTGGCAAACGACGGTTACAACACGCTGATGCTCATCCGCGACGCCAATGCCCGCCGGGCTCTCTGGCTGCAGCTGAAGATAAACGAGCAGCAGACCCACGGCAGACGGCTCAAAGACATGCCCGCCGAATGGTTCGAGCCGGGCGGGGACGCCGACATGAAAAATCCAATTATATCGGCTATCGGGGTCTTTGCCGAAAACCGGTACATGGACGCCCATGACTTTGCCGCCGCCCGCGAGCAGATAAACTATCTGACCAAAACACCCTCAGTGCGGATCACCGGTCTTTACAGAGAACTGCTCAAACTTGACGAACTGTTCCTCGACATACTGGAAAAGGGAGGCGATGCCGATTTGTCGCTTCTGTCAGACAAGCAGACGAAGAGATTCATGCAGCAGATGAAGTATTTTCCAAGCGTCATCCGTACGGAATACGCCGCCGCGGCGGTAAAGGGCGACGAAGCCGCCGTCAGCGCACACGCCTGCCTGGAGCGGTTCGAGAAGTGCGCCGCCTCCTATCCGTCAGAAGCGGATATCGCCTCTGAGCGCGAGCTGATGGCGCTGATACGCCCGGACGACACAAATGACCGACAGGAAGGTTAAACGAAGATGACACTCACAATAGACGATCTGCGCTATCTCGCCGTTTCCCTGCCCTCGGACATAGCGGCATATAAGTACAACGGCGATTTCGACGGGGAGCTTGATGCCATAAAACGATATCTAAGCCGCAAGGGGCTGCCCCACGCGCTTCGTATGCGGCTTGAGCTGGAGGCTATGATAGCCCGTTCGGTGCGTAATAACTACACCATGTCCTCGGATGATGCGCTAAAGGAACTGCAAAAAACCTGCCCGCCACTCACCGCCGAAGATATCGAGCGCTTTGTTGACGCCGGCTGGGTCGACCATATACGGCGAAACGGCAGAGTGTATTTCGAGAACAGCGCGGTGACAAATATCCTGCGCACCCATAAAGGGCTGCTCCACGAACTGGCAAACCACGGCGAAAAACTGCCGCCGCCCGAGTCGACCGCGCTGCGGCACGAGACCATCGAGCGACAGCATAAATTCGGCTATGACGCGGTGCGCTTCACGGTGGAGGCCGCCCTTCGCCCGGCGGACGGCTGTCTGCGTCCCGGCGAGACTTGTTACATCCACCTGCCCTTTCCGGCGGTGACCCCCGAGCAGTCGGAGATAGCTCTGCTTGAGTCCTCCCATCCGGTCACCCTGTCGCCCGAATCCTCACCCATACGCACCGCCCACATCGCCGCCCCGCTTGAGAAGGATGAATGGGCTAAGATACGCTACACCTATGTAAACCGCGCCGACTATATGCCCCCGGACGACGGTGCTGTATCCCCCGAACAGCCCGACTTTTACACCGGCGAGACCTACCCCCACATCCGTTTTACCCCCCTTATCCGCGCCCTCGCCGACGAGTTAAGCGCAGGTACCGACAATCCTCTTGTGAAAGCCCGCCGCGCCTATCTCCTGATAACCGAGCATGTCATGTATTCATATGTCCGTCCCTATCGGGATATCGACAACCTGGCCGAATATCCCCTGCTTGAGGGGCATGGTGACTGCGGCATTCAGGCGCTGCTCTTTATCACCCTCTGCCGCTGCATGGGCATCCCCGCCCGCTGGCAGTCGGGAATGGCGCCCTCTTTCACCGATATCGGCTCCCATGACTGGGCGCTCTTCTATGTAGCTCCCTTCGGCTGGCTGCACTGCGACCCCTCATATGGGGGAGGCGCATTCCGGCGGGGCGATGAGCTTATGCGGGAACACTATTTCGGCAATCTTGACCCCTTCCGCATGGTGAGCTGCACCGATTTTCAGCGCGATTTCGACCCGCCCCGCCGCTTCATGCGGGACGACCCATACGACAATCAGTCGGGCGAGGCGGAATATGCCGACGCTCCGGTCGAGAGTGTGCGCTTTACACGCAAAGTTGTGAGCGCCGAGAGGGTTTGAAAGGAGTGAAGTCCGTGAAATGAATGAAAAAATCTTTGCCGTCGGCACGATTTTCGAGAGCGATACCGTATACCGCGCCGACCGTGCCGTTTACGATATATACCCCTCCGACAGTTTTGAGGAGATTCCCTGCTGGTGGACCTTCCTCAATTCGGGCAACATTCCGCTGAGAGCGGCATTCGTGCTGCGGGGGCTGAAAAACGTAACCATTGACCTTGGCAGCGCGAAACTGCTCTTCCACGGCAGGATTATGCCTTTTGCCCTATACGGCTGCGAGAATGTTACCCTCTCGAACTTCTCCATCGACTACGACCGCCCGTTTTATACTCAGGGCACTGTCGTCGGATACGAGGCGGGAAGCGTGGATATCGAGATCCCCGAACTTTTCCGCTACCGCATCGAGGGGCGGGATTTCATAGCCCTGTCGGACACCTGGGAGCATCGGCTCATAACCGGCGACATGCTGCTGCGCTGTATGGACGCCGAGACCGGCAAACCCTCCCGTCACAGCGGCGTAATACTGGGACTTATCGGCGGAGAAATATTTCCGCGCCCCAATCCCCCTCTGCCCATCCATCACCTGTATGCCGAAGACCTGGGCGGGCGGAGGGTGCGCATATCGGGGCTCCCCGACTTCTTTGTGCCGAGAGCGGGCGAGATTTTAGCCATGACCCATGAGGATCGGCGCAAAACCGGCTTCCTGCTGGAGCACTGCGCCGACACTTCTATCCGCAATGTGCGGCTCATGCATATCGGAGCCATGGGAATAACCGCCGGCATGTGCCATAACATCAGCCTTGACGATTACAGCATGTATATGGACGAGTCAACACCCGATCGAATAATCAGCATCAACGCCGACAGCTTCCACTGCTACCACTGCACCGGACTGATGAAGATTGAAAACTGCCGCTTCGAGAGCATGCTGGACGACGCTATAAACATCCACGGCAACTACCTTGTGGTCACCGGCTCGGACAGTGACGGGCGGAGAGTCATGGCTCAGAACCGCTGCGCCGGTCTGCTGCGCATGGAATTTCTCGCCCCCGGCGACGAGGCTTATATCTATCGGGGCAGCACCCAGGAACTGCGCTGCAGCGGAATTGTCGAAAGCGCGGAATACACCGACGACAAAGGGCATGTTGACATTGCGGTGACCTTCCGGGACGGGTTAAATACGCTCCCTCAGCCGGGAGACATCATCGAGAACCGCCGCATGCCCGAAATCGAGGTCCGGAACTGCCGTATGAAATGCAGCGGCGGCTTCCGCATTTCGAGCGGGAAGCGCGTGCTTATCGAGGACTGCGACTTTGAGACAAGCAGCTTCGCGGTGCTCTTCTCGGGCGACATGAACTACTGGTACGAGAACGGCCCCGTGAAGGACGTAACTATACGCGGCTGCAGATTCCGCGACTGCGGCAGTGTCATTTCCACCGCCTGCGGCTTCACTCCCACCGAAGCGGCGCCCTATTATCACGAAAACATTCGCTTCATCGGCAACGATGTTTGTTCATCCCGGGGCGGGGTCATATCGCTTTCCGATGTCAGGGGATTCAAATACCGCGGCAACCGCATCAATGGCGTGAGTCTTGATGAGCTGCTCTCGCTCACCCGCTGTGCCGATGTTTGTATTTCATAGTTTTGCGATGATACGCATATATGATTTTTGGCAAGCATTTATATACAATTAATTATATGAGGTAGGAACATGAACGAAAAACGCTTTGAATTTGCTTCGGGTCTGGTCTGTACCTTCTCGGTGGATGAGCAGTTCCGCTTTGTTGTTTCGGACGGCGCGGGGCGTTCGCTTACGCTCCGGGGCTGGGGCGCTCTTTCAATCAGTCCCTGTATCGCCCTCGGCGTCACGGCAAGCGCAGCCCTTCCCTCGGGGCGCATATCCGCCGAGGAGGAGGAAAACGCCGTCACTCTGCATTTCAATCCATCTGACAGCGGCGGCGCACCGCTCCCCGCTCTCATGCTCCACTACCGTGTGGAGAAGGCGGGGGAGAACGCTCTGCGCATTTCGGCATATATCGGCAGCCGTGAGCCTCGCGTGGGGAACATCAATTTCCTCACTCTTGCCCCTGAAGGTGCCGTACCCGCGGCTATGCGCGGTTTCGGACCCGAATATTCCATAACTCCCGCCGAAATGGGACATAATCTGCGCTTTGACCTGGGCGCCGCAATGTGTTTCGAAGGCGGCGAGGCTGACGGCATGTATGCCATGCTGTCGGGCTGCGGACGGGCGCGGATGATTCCGGCGGCTGACGGAGACGCCCCCTCCTACCGGCTGGGCGCCGCCGGCGGAGACGCGGCAAATACCGACCTGTCGCAATTCGACGAGGCACATCCCTTCACCGCCCTGTTATCCTTTGGCGTGGGTGAGCCTTCCCTGCCCGAGGCGGCTCCGCTCTGTCTGCCCGATCAGCCGCTGATTTACGGCGCCGACTTTGACGGCTCTTACGGAAAAGCCGCCGCTCTTACAAGCGGGCGTCTGACGGCGGCGGTATACTATTTGGGCGACGGCGTGCTGCTTGCCCCCACCTCCCTTGACGGCTTTTCGCCCGCCGGAAAGGGCTGCCGCTGCGAACTGAGCCGGATAACCCTGCGAAAGCGTGATACGGGCGAACTGTGTGTCCTCTCATCACGGCGGGGCTGGGGCGATGTGCGTGTACTTAAAACCTGTTCGGAACTGACCGTCACACTTGCAAAACCTCACAACGGCATACGCCTGTCGCTGACGGTGGAGGCGCGGGCAGTCGAACCTGACCGCATTGAATGGCGCACACGGATATCAAACGACGACCCCGACTGGTCTGTTTTTGAAGTGTCATATCCCGACATCGGCTTCAGCGGAGGTGAAAATTTCTCTCCCGCCCTGCTGCTGCCCGCCGAATCTGGTACTCTGGTGCGCGACGCCTACAAGCGGCAGATGAAGTGGTACGGCAGCTATCCCAGCGGCTTCAACGGCACCTTCCCGGTGTTCGGCATATACTCCGAGGACAAACCCGGCACCCCGGGTATCTACGCGGGGATACATGCCCCGGCGGCCGCCATGGTAGCCCTGACCGCCGCGCTGTTCGAATCGGGGGAAGGAGTATTTGCCTTCTCCTACCCGGCGGAGAACCTGGGCAGGGGCGCCAACAGCTTCGCTCTCAACGGTGTGCTTGTACAGCAGGCTGTCGATGGCGGCTGGTACGGCATGGCGGACATATATCGTGACTATGTACTGAACCACGCCGAATGGGTCCGCCCCACCGGACGCTCCGATTCCCCCGCCTGGATGCGGGAGGTACCAATGTATGTCATGGACTGGATGCCGAACGACAATCCCGATGCCGACCCCATACCCGTCAGCGTCCGTCCTCCCAAACCCCAGCCCCGTGACAACTGGGTGACTGCCCCCGCCCGGCTTGCAGACAAATTAGGTCTGCCTATTGGCTACCATCTCTACAACTGGCATTTCATACCCTTCAACAACGACTACCCATGGTATTTCCCGGTTAAGGAGGGGCTTGCAGAGGGTGTCAAAGAACTTCACCGACACGGCGTGCACGTCATGCCCTACATCAACGGCCGAATAGCCGACACCCGCAACTGCCGGGACGCCGCCGGGGAGACGGTGCGCTTTGACCGCATGTTCAAAGCCGGCGCAACCAAGCGCTTCAACGGCAGTATGTTCACCGAGACCTACGCCTCCCACGAGCCGGACGGCAAGCTCTGCGTGCTGGCTGCCATCTGCCCCACCTGTCCCGAATGGCGGAGCGTAATGGCCGACACGGTTCGGCGGCTGTTTGATGAATACGATATGGACGCGGTGTATGTCGACCAGATCGCGGCGGCGCGCATGAATCTCTGCTGCGACGAAAACCACAATCACACCCCGGGCAACGGCAGATGGTGGCCGAGAGCCTACCGGGGCATGATGGACGAGCTGCGGCGCATCGCCCCCGAGGGCAAGGGCTTCACCACCGAGTGCAACGCCGACTGCTACTCCGATATGTTCGACGGTTTCCTCACCTGGTCATGGGTCACACCCGATCTTGTGCCCTTCTTCCCCCGGGTCTACGCCGGACGGATAGCCATGCTCGGCCGCAATACCAACGGCTACAAGAAGCCCGACGCCGTATACTTCCGCTTCCACACCGCCCAGGCTGTCATGTTCGGCCAGCAGATCGGCTGGACAAACGCCGACGTGGTTGACGACGAGCGCAAGAGCGACTTTCTGGTCCGCATGTGCCGGCTGAGATGGGACACCCGCGAGTATTACATCAGCGGCGAGATGCTGCGTCCGCCCGCGGTCGAGGGCGGCGAGGACTACACCTCCGACAGCTCCATGGGACGCGAGAATATGCAGACCGTCTCGCTGGCAGTGGCGTCGGCATGGCGCGGGGCTGACGGCAATGTAATTGTCACCGCCGCCAACGCCTCGGAGCATGAAGCCGAGGTCACCCTTCGCTTCGATCCCGATGAATATCCTCTGCCCGAAGGTCTGACCGTTTACGGCGAAGCAGCCGAGCTTTGCCGGGGCGAGGGATATGTGACTCTCAAAATAGGCGGCATGTCGGCGGTCTGCTTCGGATAAGCGGATAATAAAATTAATCGAATAAATCGAATAAATTGAGCCGCGGGCGGCACATGTCACCTGCGGCTCAATTTTGCGTGAAAGTTAAGCAAACCCGATTGACAGAGGGGACTTTATTATGATAAGATTATTGGTGACGGCATCCCGGTGCGGAATTGCCGAAGTTTCAAACAGAGGTACTTAAATGAAAGCTAAAAGAATTATCTGTATGCTGACAGCGGTGTTGATGACCGCTTTGACTCTTATATCCTGCGGTTCGGGGGATGAAATCACTGCGGTTGCCACAGCTACGGCGGCGGCTGCGGTTTCCGAGACCGCAGAGACCACTCTCTTTATGAAGGACGACCTGCCCGAACTTGACTTCAGCGGCGCCGAGGTGAAGGCTTTCTGCTGGGAGAGCTGGGACCCGGCGGAGTTCTTCGTCGAGGAGGACACGGGCGAAATTCTCGAGACTGCCATATACGAGCGCAATCTCAAGGTTGAGGAGCGGCTGAATATTGACCTTGTGTGGGACATGAAGCCCCGCAATTCCGCCGCCTACGGCGCCGACCTGAAGAACGCCATGGTGGCTCAGAATGTGGCGGGCGATGTGGTGTACGACTTGGTGGCATGTTACGGCGCCCGGGTCGCCTCCTGCGCCGTTGACGGTCATCTTTCCAATCTGAACGACGCCACATTCATGGATCTGAGCAAGCCCTGGTACGTTGAGTCGGCGATAACAGCCGGTCAGCTTGGCGAGGGGTTCAACTACTTCTTCGCCGGCGATATATCCTATAACTCAATGTCGCGCATGTCGGGCGTGTTCTTCAACCGCGGCATGATAAACGACTTCGGTCTTGAGGATCCCTATACGCTGGTGCTTGACGGCGATTGGACCATAGACAAGCTGCACGAGATGATTGACGGTCTCTACGCCGACCTGGACGGCGACGGCAGCGCGGGTCAGGGCGATCAATACGGCGTTATGATAGCCAACGACCAGATTCAGACCCTCTACTACGGCACAGGTTCACACTTCGTCAGCCTTGACAGCGACGGCGTGCCGCAGCTCTGCGATGACATCTTCTCGGAGCGCACCATGATGATTCTCGAGAAGTATCTCGGCGTCTTCGGCGACCCCGCCGCCTTCAAGAACCCCAAGGGCGACGACCCCACCATCTTCGACACCGGACGGAGCCTATTCTACATATATCCTCTCGGTCATGTCACCGAGGCGAGTCTCCGCGACTCCCAGATTACCTACGGTTTTATCCCACAGCCCAAGCCCGACGAAACCGAGGATGAATATCACGCGTCGGTCACCAACGCGGTCACCCTCTTCGGCATACCGCTGGTAGTAGCGTCAATGGATCGCGCCTCCGCGCTCGCCGAATGTCTCTCCTCCGAGGCTCACCGCCTGGTTTCACCGACCGTCTTTGAAATTGTATACAAGGTGAAATACAACTACTCCGAGGGCAGTGAGCAGGCCGAGATATTTGACATGATGCGCCGCAACGTGATTTTCGACTTCGGCAAGCTCTTTATGGATTCTTTCAGCGGCTTCTCTAACGGTGTAATCGGCAATACAATCTGGAGCGGCACCAACAACTATGCCTCTCAGGTAGCCTCCAAGCGCGATTCCTGGGAAGCCTCCCTGCAGAAGATTATCGAGAATCTGACCACCGTGAAATAAGGTTAATATACATTTATATATAACCGAAAGGAGCACACCATGGAGCATCCCGCAGTGCTCTGCGCCGGTCTCGAGCCGACCATTATCGGCGGCAGCCGAACCGACGCCTTCGAGAAAACCATAGCTCACCTGATAAAAGGTTTGGGAAGACAGTATAGCTGCGTATCGGCAGCGGCGGGACGGGGCGATGAGGTGTATTTCGCCTTCTGCGCCGGAAACCGCCGGGACTATGACGGCGATGTGCTTTATCATCCCGACCCGCAGCCGGTGAACCCCGACACCCTTTATGACATGGCATCGGTGACAAAGCTGATATCCACTACCATGGTCGCGCTGCGACTCATGGAGGAGGGAAAGTTCTCGCTTTACGATTCGCTGTGGCGTTTCATCGACGCCGGCAGCTTCCGGAATGCCGAGATACACCACCTTATGACCCACACCTCGGGTGTTACCCCACACATACCGCTGTACCGCGTCTGCTCTTCCCCCGATGAAGCCCTTTCGGCAATCGCGGGAAGCGTACCGGTCTGCGGTCTTGGAGAAGATGTGAATTACAGCTGCATGGGTTACATCCTGCTTCAGAAGGTGCTGGAGCGCATCGCCGGGCGGGGGCTTGACGAGCTGGCGCGGGAGTATGTTTTCGAGCCGCTGGGCATGAAAACCGCCTGCTACCGCCCCGAAAGCGACAATGTGGCGTCCACCGAGTATTCGCCCCACGAAAACCGCTATGTCCGGGGGCATGTCCACGACGAAAACGCCCACTTCCTGGGCGGCGTGTCCGGCAACGCGGGCGTGTTCTGCAGCCTGAGCGACGTAATCTCTTTTGCCTCAATGCTCTCCTGCCGCGGAGTTTCGAAAGGGAAAGTGTATCTCGGCAGCCATACCTTTGAAACGGCTGTGCGCAACCATACACAAGGGCTGAGCGAGGCGCGGGGTCTGGGTTTCGCTCTCCACGGCGGCATGCTGTCGGCATCAGGCGAACTGATGAGCCCCGACTCCTACGGTCATAACGGCTACACCGGTACCTCGGTCTATGTGGACGGGCGCACCGGCATCTATGCCGTTCTGCTCACAAACTCGGTTCACTACGGTCGGGACAACCGGGCGCCATTCTTCCGCGCCCGCCGCATATTCCACAATATACTGCTGGCTGAGACCGACCGGCTGTAAACTTCTGTTGATATTCATCGTTTTTTCGCGAAAGGAGCCTTCATATGAAACAGCAGCTCTATTCGATAATGCCGCTCAACACCGACCATCTTGAGGAGATTTGTCAGGACATCCGCTCAATGATTGCCGACGGCGTCATAACCTGTCCGCTGTTCATGTTCAAGCTGGTGCCCGAAGGGAATCCCTGCTTCGACAAAGCCGCTATCCTAGCGCCTCAGTTCATACTTTTCCGCGACCGTCTGCGCGAGCTGGGTCTGCCCTGCGGCATCCTGGTGCAGTGCACCATCGGGCACGGCTGGGTGCTGGATCATCCCTCCGACTTCACGCATCTTGTCACGCTGAATTCCGGTTCGCGGCGCGAGATCATCTGTCCCTACGACGAGGCCTTCCGCAGCTATATCCGCAATCAGTTCGAGACGGCGGCGGGGCTTGAACCCGATGTCATAATGGTCGACGACGATTTCCGGCTCATCGGCGGCCGGGACGGCGGCTGCGCCTGCGAGCTGCATCAGAAGGCTTTCTCCGCCCTTGCCGGAAAAGACTGCGACCGTCAGGCGATGAATGACCTCATAAATTCGGGCGGTGAGGAGGGCGAACGCTATTATTCGCTTTACCTCGAAACTCAGAAGGAAGCGCTTATCGGCGCTGCCAAAGTCATGCGCGAGGGTATCGACCGGATAAATCCCCGGCTCCCCGGCAGCTTCTGCTGTGTTGGCGCCACCACCGAGCATGCCGCCGAAATAGCAAAAATTCTTGCCGGCGAGGGCAATCCTGTCACCGTGCGGCTCAATAACGGCCACTACACCGCCCCCGGTTCCCGCTATTTCAGCCGTGTTTCCCAGCGCGCCGCCCAGCAGTATGCCGTTCTTAAAGAAGGCGGCGTCGAAGCGGTGCTTGCCGAGACCGACACCTGTCCGCAGAACCGGTATTCCACAAGCGCCCGGTCGCTGCACACCCATTTCACGCTGACGATTTTTGAGGGCGTACAGGGCGCGAAGCACTGGATAACCCGCCTCGCCTCCTATGAGCCTGCAAGCGGCAGGGCGTATCGCAGAATTCTGGCGCGTTACAGCGGGTTTTATGAGAAGCTCACCGAAATCGTGCCGACGCTTCAATGGCTGGGGTGCCGCATCCCGGTGTTCCCCGCCGTTCCGGCGATTTACCGCGAGGGAAGCTCGGACAGCTGGGGCGCCAATGTGCTTGAACGCTTCGGCATACCCTTCTACTACGGCCGCGAGGCGAAGAACGCGACCTTCCTCGACGATGCCGCGGCTCGCCTGCTGGACCGCGAAGCAATCCGGGCGGCGCTGGGCGGACAGCTTTTCCTATCCGCCGGGGCCGCAAAAATACTCAACGAGCGGGGCTTCGGCGCCTGCACCGGCGTTGACGTGACGCCCTGGGAGGGTCTCAACCCCAGCTTTGAGCGCATATATGCAACCGGACAGAAATCCTCTGCGCTCCATGAAACTCAGCGTCTTACTCCGAACGCCGAGGGGGTTATCGAATACTCGAAAATCTTCCACCTCCGCGGCGCAAAGGAGGAGATTCCTCTGGCGCCCGGGGTCACAGGCTTCCGTCATGCCCTTGGCGGCGAGACGGTGGTTTTCAGCGGCAATCCCAACATGCCGTACAACATTGTCACCGCCTTCGGCTTCCTCAACGAGTCGCGCAAGAAGCAGCTTATGAGCATCCTTGACACCGGCGGGAACCTGCCCGTCTGCTACACCGAGGACGCTGAAATATACCTGCGCGCCGCCCACATGCCGTCCGGAGAGCTGTTTGTAGCTGTGACAAACATAGGCGGCGATCCGCTGGACTGCCTGCCTCTTTTCATCGGGAACGGGCGCACAATAAGACGCGTAAGGGCTATGGGATTCGACGGCTGTCTTTCCGATCTGCCATTTGAATATACTTCCGACGGAATCTGTGTCGACACCGAAATACAGCCCCTTGAACCGGCTGTGCTGATACTCGGATAATTCCTTTAATATCAACAAAAACAGGGAGCGGTCTGCTCCCTGTTCAGATCGAAAACAAAGCCCCCGACGGGAGCTTTGTTCTGGTCAGACGCCCGAAAGCGTCTGTTAAGCACATGCGATTTTACTTACGGCTTCTTTTGCCGCGCTTCTCATAATCGTCGTCGATGCGGCTTTTCCATTCGGCACCGAGAGGCATGCAGTATCTGACGGTGCTGATAGCGTCGCTCAATACCTCGAAATTCAACTGAGTGCCTTCGCTGTCGGAGTGATAATTCACCGCACGATCCTTATCGATCCCGAAATTTTTAGCCGTCTCGACAGCGTCGATGTTCGCCCCCAGGAACAGGAACTCCCAGCCGCACTTTTCTTTCTGACGCTCTATCATCTTTTTCACTTTTGCGCTGTCATAACTGCGACTCGCATTCTCCATTCCGTCGGTCGTGATAACGAACAGCGTGTGCTCGGGTAAATCCTCATCACGGGCGTATTTGTGGACGATGCCGATATGGCGAATCGCTCCGCCGACAGCATCGAGGAGCGCCGTGCAGCCCCGGACGGAATATTCATTTTCGGTCATCTTTTCAACCTTCCGAATCGGCACCCGGTCATGGATCACCTCGCTTGTGTTGTCAAAGAGTACGGTTGAGACAATCGCTTCGCCGTCCTGATTTTTCTGCTTTTCGATCATGGCGTTGAAGCCTCCGATGGTGTCGGCCTCAAGCCCGCTCATGGAGCCGCTGCGGTCGAGGATGAATACGATCTCTGTCAGGTTCTTTTTCATGTTAAATACCTCCATATGATAAATATGACTGCCCGGTTTCTACCTTGCAGTCATATTATATACAAAGCCGAGTTCGGTTTGGTCGCATGACAGGCGACAATTTCACCTCATCGGTTATTTTACAACATCAGCGGTTAGCCGCGGCGAGAGACAAACAGCTTCGGCAGACCCCCTGATTTCAGGCATTCAAGCCCCGAGTAAATTCTGGTCATAGGTGAACAGAGTCGCGTTGATTTCGAAAATATTATAATTCCCACGCATTATATGATACTCGATGATTATGTCAAATTTGTTTGAGCGGGACAGGGCAAAGCCGGCTTTCATGAGCATTTCCTTCATCTCGGCGAGCGGCAGTTCAAGGGCGATGGCAAAGGCGATCGCCGTTGGTTTTGACGGCTTGTAGAGCCTGTCCGAACGGATTTTCGAAAACAGCTTGCGGTCGATGTTTGCCTTCTTGTAGCACTGCGCGTCGGTCATGCCCGATTCGTCGATTTTGCGGAGCAGCATCTCGGAAAAGCTCTCGTCTATCTGATTCAGTGCGTCGGTCAGAGTCAGCGGCGCCGCCGACGGCATCGCCGCATCATTCATCGACGAAACATAGATAAGAACACTTCACCGGCTTCCGGACCGCGCTGTTTTCCAAGTCCGAAACGGCGTCTTTCGGTGCGCTCGTCCTCGTAGGTATCGACTATATAATCGGCAATATCGTTATAAAGATTTTTGCTTATCAGGCATGACTTCCTGTCAAGGACGACGATATAGACGAGCATGTCATTTTCAAGCAGAAATTCGCTTATCGTGTCAACCGCGATACGGAGCGCCTGATCTTTCGGATAGCCGCAGATACCGGAAGAAATCAGCGGGAAGGCGACCGTTTCGCATTCGTATTCCTTTGCCAGCTCAAGTGATGTTTGGCAGCAGGATATGAGCGCTTCCCGCTCGCCCTGTCTGCCGTCTATATAACGGGGACCTACGGCATGGATCACATATTTACTTGGCAGTCGGTAGCCCTTTGTTATCTTTGCGCCGCCGGTTTCGCAGCCGCCCAGCGTCCTGCACTCGGCAAGCAGTTCCGGACCTGCGGCGCGGTGTATGGAGCCGTCCACACCGCCGCCGCCGAGCAGCGATGAGTCGGCGGCGTTGACGATTGCGTCCACCTTCATTTTCGTTATGTTATTTCTGACAATCAGCAACGGCATAAAAACACATGCCTTTCTGTTTTTATTATTGTTAAAGAAACGGTATAGGCAGGTTCCGCCTATATTTCCAGCCGCCAGCCGTTGTCACCGTGGTAGATCATCTGCCTGGTCATGCCGCCGTCGATACAGATATTTTCTCCGGTTATGAATCCGGCTTTTTCGGAACAGAGGTATAAAACCATGTCGGCGATATCCGCCGGATTGCCGACCCGTCCCGAGGGCTGCTGAAGGGCATCCGCTCCTTCGTATTCGCGATATCCGGTATCAATCCAGCCGGGCGAAATGGAATTGACACGCAGTTTGCCCGAAAAACTGACCGCAAGCGCATGGGTCAGAGCCGCGATTCCGCCCTTCGCCGCCGTGTAGCTTTCGGTATGCGGCTGGCTCATACGGTCTCTTGACGACGAAATGTTTATGATAACGCCGCCTCTGCCGAAATGTTCCGAAAACAACTTGCATAGATAGAACGGGGCTGTGACGCCGACAGACAGGGCATACTGAAAATCCTCATATGAACACTCGGATATCCCACGCATGAGCGGAGGCGCGTTGTTGATAAGACAGTCCACATGACCGTGCTTCTCCAGCACATGGGCGGCAAACGCCTCCAAAGTCTCTTTTCGGCCGATGTCTCCGATATAATGCTCCCCCGGCGCGATATCGATAATCTCAACCGCCGCGCCTTCGCTGCTGAAAGCATCGGCAACCGCCTTTCCTATACCGTGAGCGCCGCCGGTTATAACCGCGACTTTGTCCTTAAATTCGTTTTGCATTTTGTATTGTCTCTCCGTTTGCTTACAGTTCTTTCCGTGAACATTATAACATAACAGGTCCGCAAACGTCAATCGGCAGTAAAGATAACATTTTGTGCGGTGAATCTAATGATATGCTGAGCGGCTGTATGAGCATTGCCATTATATCCGCTCCGGATATCGGGTGTTCATTCAGTCCGATATCCCGCAAAAGATCACGCTGCCTGGCAAAGCGGAACTTTTTATATTGACAAATTCGCCGGTATAATGTACAATCAGATTATAAGGTGCCGCTATCAAAAAATTTAATGTGTCGGCATCCGATTTTTCGACAGCATATTTTCGGGCAAATTCATGCTGTACAGCCGCAATTCATGCGTTCCGATTCGACGTTCTTTATACTTCTGACAGGTGATGAAAATGAACCAGAAAATTTGCGAGAAAATCCTCTCCCGTATTGCTTCCCCCGAGCCGCGCAAGCTCTTTCTCGATACCGACGCGGCGAACGAAATCGACGACCAGTTCGCGATAGCCTACGCCATCTGCGCGGATGATATTGAGCTTCTGGGGCTCGGCGCCGCGCCTTTTGTCAACAGCAACGCCGATAATCCGGCTCTCGGCATGGAAAAGAGCTACCTCGAGATGCAGAAGGTGCGGGATCTCACCTGCCCCGGCTCGGATATCCCGCTTTACCGCGGAGCTGATTCTTATCTTAAAGACAGATATACCCCGGTCGATTCACCCGCTGCACGGGCGATAATCGACGCCGCCCATTCAACCGACGACTATGTTTTCGCCGCGTTTATCGGCTGCTTCACCGACGCCGCCTCGGCTCTGCTGCTCGATCCGTCAATCAGCAAAAACCTCGTCATAGTTCTTATAGGCGCGCACGACGCCGACCGCTATAAAAGCGCGAATGATTTCAATCTGATGCAGGACAGGGCGGCAGCGCAGGCAGTTCTCGAAAGCGACTGCCCGGTGATCCTGCTTCCGGCAGCCGGCGGCACATCGGTGCTGACCACGACCGTCGGCGAAACGGCGTATTATCTTGAAGACAAAAATATTCCCGTGGGAGATTATCTTGCTTATCTCATGCGGCGGGATCATAATTGCCCGCGGGGCAGCCTGAGGCCGGCAACGCATATCATATGGGACATCAGTTCGGTCGCCGTTCTGCGCAACAAGGGATTTGTCTCCCCGGAAATAAGAGACGCCCTCTCGGTCGACGATGAAGGAATGTTTATACCCGCCGAGGGAAAATTCATATACAACAAAAGCTACGACCGAGACTCCATATTTGAGGATATGTATGAGGCGATCGTGAAAAAGGCATACCGAAACAAATAGAGCCGTCGCGTGAACAGCGGCTCAATACTTATGACAAAGCTCCGACTGAACGGAGCTTTGTCTTTTATATCCATAGGCATATATCAGCCGCAGTTTTTTTATGTGCTGACAGTCTGTTTCCGATGCGCTTTACCTTTCGAGTACCCGTTCCATTTCAGATACCCCGCGGCGGCGAGCAATAAAGCTGCAGACGTACAGATTAAATAAGCAGGAAGATTGTCGGCTATTCTTGACGGAGCCAGCAACGCCGCGAAGCTGAACGAATTCAGCATATCGGCGCCGGCATATCCGACAAGGACGGGAAGAAGTGCAACAGCCGCGGCTGTGGTGAGCGCTTTTACGCCGTTCTCCAGAAGCAGAGAAAGCGACGCCGCAAAAACCGTAAGCAGAATGAAGCCCCCGGTCGAAATCAGTTCAAAACAGGTGATATACCCCGCGATGCTCATATCCGGAGCACCGGCAAGCGCCGGGAGGCTGTTGATGTTTGCGGCAGAGCAATTCAAGGGAAAACCGCGTTTCAAAAAGAACAGGTCCGCCGCAAAAGCCACGGCTTTCAGCACCGGCGCTGTCAGCACGCATTGAAGCAGCTTGACGGCATAGCTTTGCTTCCTGCCCTTCTTTGCAAGGCGCATGACAGGCGCTATCCCGCAGGTATATTCGCAGGCGAAGATGCGGCTGAACAGGAGCATCGCCGCGGCGGCGGTGATAATATCCGGCGGAGCGAATATCAGCCGGCGATATCCTCTGTCGTCCACGAACATTGTCTTATCATGAGTTTTTGCCGTTTCGCTCAGATAATCAGCCCTTACCGCAAGCTCTTCAGCCGCCTGTTTGTAATGCCCGGCGTACCCGTAGCGGCCTGAGGCGCGGTTATATTCCTCGGCAGTCAGCTTGCCCTCACGGTATGACGACTGCATGTTCGGATATTCGGCTAACGATTTTTTGATATAGGCGTTTTCCTCGGCGACCCATACGAGCTTTTCCCCGGTCACCTCCCCCTCAAGCCGCTGCATATAATCGGCAAAGGCCAATGCATCATATGCCGCCGTCGGACGGAAGTAATATCCCGCCCAGATAAAACGGACGGCAACGAAAGCTATGACAATATATATCCCGCCGTAAGCGATAAGCTGTTTGTACAGCTCATGCGAAGCGATGACGAGAGTTTTGCCCGAGCCGGATGAGCGCTCCTTTGATACGGTTATTTTCCTGTATTTTATCCCCATATAAAGCAGAGCGGCGGATGACGACAAAGTCGCAAACGCCGTTAAAGCAGAAAGAAGCGCCAGATGGTCAATACAGAAATCGAATATCCTGATGCCGTTGAAGCGGTCGAAAAGCATGTTGACATCAGCCGTTCCGGTCAGGCTCAGAAGGCGGAGATTGTCGCTGCGGCGGAAAAACAGAAGCCCCGAAGCGAGGAAAAGGGAGCCGGCTGCCAGTACCGCCGATTCGCTCATGAACAGACGGCTTATCGCCGCCAAGACGACCGACATGACCGTTACCGTCAAAGTTCTGACAAGAATGAATACCGGCAGATACCCGCCGATGCTCATCTCAAAGCGGCAGAAGGTAAAGCCGTCCAGCGCCTGCAGCGGGACGGAGGCGGATGAGAGCCCGCAGGACAGTGCGAAAACCGCAAGCGGAGCCAATGTGAAGATTACCGAAACCGCCGCGCCCAGCATCGCCGCATATATAAGCTTTGTCCGCGCAAGGCTTTTGTTTCCCCGGCGGCAGATAAGGAGAATCGGAGTCATGCCGGTTTTGTCTTCAACCGTAAAAAGAGTGCAGAGGATGCCGGCAAGGGCGATAATGATAAGCACAGTCGGGGTTTTAAGCGAAAAATACTCGTTCCAGCCGAACACGGCGTGTGTGCCTATGGATTTATGATAGAATCTGTCGTAATTTGAAATCAGGCTGCCATAGTAGTTCTTCAGATATCTGCCCGTTTCTTCGTCGCTCAGGCGGGAAGCGGCGTTGTGCAGCATATAGGCAATCTCGCTCTGATAATTTTCATCGGATTTCAGAACCTTCTCGACCGCCGTCATCAGCTTTATATCGTCATACACGCCGTTATCGATTATGACGCTCTGAAAAACCGGCATGCGGAACTCCTCGCTCATAAGCGGCGCATTGAATTCCGCGTCGTAAGCCGCCTTCTTTGCCGAGTATTCATCGTATACGGTATCGAACGCGGGGCGGTCGTCCTCGTAAAGGCGGAGCAGCATCTGCAGGCTGTCTTTGTATTCGCGGTATTCCGGGGAAAAATACCCGCGGTGCTGCCATGCGGCAAGACCTATGTCAAAAGCCAACAGAACCGCAATGAAAACCGAACTGAACAGCGTCAGGTGTTTTCTGAATTCACCTCTTAACATAATATTGCGACCTCATCAGTCCAGATTGAACCATTTCATCGTGTTTTCGGCGAAATTTATAGCTGCGACCGAACCCATGCGTCTGTGAAAGTTATATTCGCCGCCTTCCATATACTTATAATATTCGCCATATATGCAGTCGCCGTAAACAATCCAGCCGTCTGGAAAACAGAACTCGTGTTTTCCGTCAAATATCAGCTCAGGGTCGGATAATGTGCTGCGGTCGATTCTGTATATTTTGCTGTTTGTAGGGTTCATGCAGGCACCGACCCTGCCTTTGCCGTATATATACGGGTCGAAAACCGTGTAATAAATGTATTTATCGGTCAATGCGAAATCGAATATATTGTCTGCCGGCATGGAAACCCGCTCGAGCTCTCCGTTTTCTTTCAAAACACAGATATAGCCCTTGTAATTTTTCAAATCGTTTAAATTATTTAAGGTGTCAGCTGCAAACCGAATCCATATGTCGCCGGTAAGCCGGTCTCTGCAGATATAATTCGAGCTCATCCAATTGCCCAGAAAATATCCCTCCGGTATATCGACAGACCTGTAATTTACGACTTTTCCGTATTCGGAGTAATCGCAGAAATACTGTTTTTCATCCGTATAGTATAAACCCGTGAATTCAACCTCTCCGGCAGCCTCAATTTCCGGCGCCAATCTTTTTTCATCCTCTTCGCCGGAAATGTCGTACAGGTGTTCAACTTTGCCGCTTGCTCTTATATAACGGTAGTATTTAAGCTCATATTCTCTGTATTCCTCGCCCCGGCTGCCGCTTTCATCATCGCTCGCTTTGGTTTTTTTATAATACTCGTATACTCTGAGAAAAACGAATCTTTCGGTTGCATTTATAACAGTCATGAATCCCCCTCCCGCTTCGGGCGGCGGCATTTTAATGCGTACTACTTCCTTTACACTGTCATTTGCGGGGACAATCTCATAAAGCACTCCGTAGAATTCGTTTCCGGCGAACTCATCTTTTACGGCATAGTAAATTTCTTCGTTTCCGAAAGAAACAAGGTCATAGAAACCCTCATATTTGCAGATATCCATTTTATGGCTGCACAAAGGGTCGGGACAGATATTCCGTTTTTCGCCCTTGGACAGATCAATAAAGGAGAAGACATTCCCCGAACCCGAATTACCGTCGCTTCTTATAAGCATGGATGAAAGTATATTGCCTTTGAGTTCCGGGAAATTCATGTATTCGATATTATTAAAACTGTCTTCGTTAGTATTTGTGACGCGGAAATCCCGGGAGAGAAAGGGAGCCACCTCGTTTTGCCAGGTGTAGTTGGTGTCGGGGAGTTCGTATCTGTCAGGCCGGGGCGGAGGCGTGGTATCTTCACATGAAGCGACAAACAGGCATATAATAACCGCAGCAGTCAAAATAAGGGCGTTGATTCTGACTTTCATTTGTGTCACCGCTTTATTTTATAATATTGTATACATTGCCTGAATTATAACACTGCGCAATCTGAATTGCAAGAACGTTTACGGCCATATATTTTCTGTTAAACCAACAGTAAGATTCCCGCCGCGGCTGATTGCCTATCTGAAACAGCATTATGCCGGCTGAAAACTGCCGTAATTTGATGTTGCACTTTGGAATCCGATGTTGTAGAATTAAGCCGAGATATAAACACAGCCGGACCGATTGGATTTCAGGCTATAAACCGACACCGGTCGTTTCTGTAACTTCGCTCTGACTTAAAAATCAGTATTCGATAAAAATCTTGCGTAATAAGGAGATGGGAACATGAAAAGAGTTATCGCGTTGTTTTTATCAGCCGCAATGCTTCTGATTTTTGCTGCCTGCAACTTATCGCAGAAGGAAACGGAGGAAACCGCACCGCCCGCAACTCGGAATGTTGATTCGGAAACCGATGAACCTGAACCTGATTCGCTGGAAGCGCGCAAGCTGATTCCGGACGACCTTCCGGAGAAAGATTTTCAGGGCGCCGCATACCGGATTTCAGCTATGAAGAGCCGTCAGTATGAAGCCTATAGCGAAAGTGAAAACGGCGATGTCTGCAACGACGCCGTCTACGCGCGCAACCGCTCCGTTGAGGAACGTTTTAAGGCAACCATAGAAACTACGCTGATCGAGGACGCCGCTTATGTCGCTTCTGTTACCGAAACCATCCTCGCAGCCGATGACCTTTACGATGTGTCCACAATGAACACATATCTCGCCAACAGTCTTATCGCTCAGGGTCTGTACAAGAACTGGCTCGGTACGCCGCATGTCAGCTTTGAAAAGCCCTGGTGGAACACCAAGGCTATCGATTCCTATACGGTTAACGACCGCTGTTATGTCGTCATCGGTTCCTTCAACCTGACAATGCTGCTCCGCACATATGCGATATTTTTCAATCAGCAGTTAGTTCGGGATTACAACATCGGCGATATATATCAAACAGTGAACGACGGTCAGTGGACAATCGACAAAATAGACGCTATAACAAAGGAAATTTATTCCGATCTCGACGGCGACGGTCAGCGCGGGGAGAAGGACCTTTACGGTTTTACGAGCGACACGCAGAACTGTCTCGATGTATTTATGCCTGCTTCAAACATTCCGATTTTCAAGAGAGAGGACGGTTATCCGGTGCTTTGTCTGAATGTCGACAAGACCTCCACGCTTTTTGACAAGGTGTATAAGCTCTATTACGACAACACCGGCTCCTGCATATCCTCCGACTCAAACCTGCTTATAAGCATGTTTTCGGAAGGTCAGAGCGTTTTCTATATCACATGGCTCGACAATGCCTTTAAGACCTTCCGCTTCATGGATAATGATTACGGGATAGTGCCCTTTGTAAAATACGACGAAGCGCAGGAAGAATACCTAACAACCTCAATGGACAATGTATCGGCGCTGACGCTGCCCCAAACATCGTCCAATCTTGATCTGGCAGGCATCATCACCGAGGCTCTCTATGCGGAAAGCTACAAGAACGTGATGCCGGCTTATTACGACGTCGCGCTTAAGACAAAGTTTACCCGCGACGAACAGTCTGTCTCTATGCTTGACACCGTGATGAACGGCATTACCTATGATTTCGCTTTTCTGCATTATCAGTCGCTTATGGGCATAACCCAGGTTTTCCGCCGACTCATCGGAGATAAATCCAAAACCTTCGTATCCTACTATGCCGAAAACGAGAGCGCTCTGCAGGCTAATCTAGACAAGCTGATCGATATCTACAAGGGGCTTTAACGGGAATAATGTGAACATTTGAAAATCGGAAGCAGACCGGAGCTCTTCTGCGAAGACTATCTGATTGACGCGGCGCGAAGAGTTTCGTTTTTCAACGGCAAAGCGGGCGAACTTACCGGCAGACCGGTGACCGTCGAAATTGCCATATCTGACGCCGATCTGTATTCTGTCCGATTTATATGATACGGAATCGGTTTGTTCCGCTCTGTGTCGGTCATTTATTCTCTTACATTCCCATGACGATTGCGCCGGTAATTTTACAATTAAACCGATAATATCCGGTTAGCTGCCCGTTTTATATTACAGGCATCACAACAGATACCGTGAAAGGATGGTAAATTATGGATTACAGCAAAATACCTATCGGAGTCGAGCTTTATACGGTGCGCGAAGACTTCGAGGCAAAACCCGCCGACACGCTGAGAAGGCTGAAGGAAATAGGGTATGACGGCGTGGAATTTTTCGGCAACATCTACGAGAAGGATCCCATATTCCTGAAAGAGCTTCTTTGCGAGAATGAGCTGGACTGCTATGGCATTCTGACGGGCTGGAAAGATCTGCAGCCGGAAAACATCGGAAGGACACTCGAGTTTAACCGAAAGCTGGGCAACAGCAGCATCGCCGTCGGCTCACTGAGCAAGGCACAGACCAAAGATAAGGCTTCACTATACGAGTGCATATCGTATTTCAACAGATTGCTGGAGGAGCTCACCGCCGAAGGGTTCAGCATGGGCTATCACAATCATGATACCGACTTTGCTTTAGTAGAGGGCAAAACCATCTGGGATCATATTTTCGAAAACACGCCTCAGGAATTCAAAATGGTATTGGATACGGGCAATGCGGTCGCCGGCGGAGGAGACCCGATCGGGATAATCCGCAAATACCCGGCGCGTCAGGAATGGATGCACATCAAGCCTTATTCAAAGACGAATTACTGGATGACCGGTTACGACGCGATGATCGGCGAGGACGATTTCGACTGGGAGACTTTAATACGCACCTGTGTGGAGGTGGGCGGAACCAAAGTGCTGACCATTGAATACGGCAATCGGAACCGTTATCAGCCTTTCTATGGAGCGTATCTCTGCTACACCAAGCTGAAGGATATCGTTAACAATATGTAAGGGAGCCTGAATTCATTATAAACAAGGAGTGCAGAATATGATTAAGGTAGGAATTGTCGGCAACGGCTATATATCCGTGTCTCACCGCAAAACTTTCAAAGAACTTGCCGATGAAGGCATAGCCGTAGAGGTCGTCGCGGTTGCGGATATCCGCCCGGAGTTTACCGAGTCCTGCAGGGGAAAAGAACGCATTTACGGCGATTACAGGGAACTGCTTAGAAACGAGATCGGCAATCTGGACTTTGTGGACATCTGTCTGCCGACTCACCTCCATTCCCCGGCCGCGGTGGAGGCAATGGATCTGGGATATAACGTTCTGTGTGAGAAGCCCATGGCAATCGATACGGCCGCCGCGCAGGCCATGTGTGATGCCGCGAAGCGCAACAGCCGTCTGCTTATGGTCGCACAGTCCTGGCGATTCAACCCCGACTGCGGAATTATGCGTGATTATGTCAGGCAGTCGAAGCTTGGTCGGGTCAAATGCGCCCACTTCAACCGCAACGGAGGCACTCCGGGCTGGAGCTGGGAGGGCTGGCATTTCGACAAAAATCGTTCCGGCGGCGCGATGCTTGACCTGCATATGCACGACGCCGATGCCATGAACTCAATCTTCGGGGTTCCGAACGCCGTTTCCTGCGCGGCGCAGAGCAACTGGCCGGGTTCGGGTTATGATATCGGCGCGATGATCTACTATTATGACGGCGGCGTTTATGTCACCTCCACCGTCGACTGGACGACACCGCACCAGAAGTACGGCGCCGCATCCAAGGTCATCGTCTTTGAAAACGGTTATATATATCTCGGAGCTTTCGGAGATAAAAGGGCTTTCGTCGCCGTAGACCGGGACGGCAATGAGATAAATCTCGACACACCGCACAAATCCAGCTATTATTATGAGATGAAATATTATATTTACTGTCTGGTGAATAACAAGCTGATTGATTTCTGCAGGCCGGAGGAGAGCATGGACAGCGTGCGTATCATCATGGCTGCATGTAAGAGCGCGGATCTGGGCGGCGAGCGCGTCACTGTCTGAACTGAAACAGGGAGAGACTTTAATGAATATTCTTATGATCGGAGCGCACCCCGACGATTGCGATCTGCGCTGTTCGGGGCTTGCGTCCCTCTATGCGCGGGACGGCCATCGGGTAAAATTTCTCTCCATGTGTGACGGCAGCGGCGGACACCATATTCTGAACCGCGACGAGATTGCCGCGCGCCGATGGGGTGAAACCCGGGAGGCTGCAAAGGTTATCGGCATTGAGTACGACGTCTGGAATATCCCCGACTGCGAAATAGTCAGCGACCTGCGGACACGCGCCCGTCTGGTTAATTACATCCGTGAATTCAGACCCGACGTCATTTTCTGTCATCGCACCAACGACTACCATGCCGACCACCGCGCGTCCGGCTTGCTGGTACAGGAGGCGTCCTATCTGCTGATTGTGCCCAATTATTGCCCGGAGACTGCGGCTTTGAAGAGAATGCCGGTGATAATGTTTTTCTATGACGGCTTTAAAAACCCGCCCTTTGTCCCGGATATCGTCATCGATACCGATGATGTGGTTGAAGATAAATTCCGCATGATCGACAAACATGTCTCCCAGGTATATGAATGGCTTCCCTACACAAACGGCACTCTCGATCAGGTGCCGTCAGGTCCCGAAGCGCGTTACGAATGGCTTCACGGCGACAAGATTACGGCAGATACCGCCGACGATGAAGTCATCGGCATGAAGGGATACAGCCGCCGTTTCGCCCTGGCTGCCGCGCTCTATCGCGATAAGCTCATCGCTCGCTACGGTGAAGAACGCGGCAGGCGCATTCGTTTCGCCGAGGCTTATGCCCTAAGCGAATACGGCACGCAGCTGACGGCAGAGACTGAGAAAGTCCTTTTCCCGTATTAGTATTTTCGGAAGCGATAGACTTAATATTAAAGTCGGAGCGTATTTCGGGTCTGCGGCGAGGCGCAGGCATCGCGTCTAATATGAAACTGCCGCATTTACCATGTAATCATAACCGTGTTCCGTGAAATAAATAAGCGTGTCGGTAATTTCACTATCAGAGTGAGATTACTGACACGCTTTGTTTATTGCGGCTTGTATCAATTACCGATTATTTGATTTTCGCAGATATTGTCATGCTTTCCGGATGTACCATCCTGACAATTATAGTCGCTGAATGCTCTTTCCTGACACATGACATTCTGACTTCACAATATCTCGGTATAAATGCTGTGTCCTGCCATTGTCAGAGTTTTTCCGCCGCCGGGAAGGTCGGGGGAGGAAAGTTCGACCTTTGCTTCGGTATTTGTGCAGTTGCAGACAATCAGGAGCTTTTTGCCGTCACTGTTTCGCCCAAAAAGCCCTGCCTGCACGGCGGGGATGATATATTCCTTGACACACATTGTTTCTCCCCGGATGTCGGGAACATCCGAGCGCACGGCCGGCGGACGAAGCAGCCGCCCCGCCGTGAAGAACTCAAGATTGTTTGCTCTCGCAAGCACAATGGCGCGGTAAAAACCTCTGTCCGCAAGCTCCAGATAGCGGGCCGGCGTTATCCAGCCGAGCTGTTCGCCGAACAGCAATCCCTCGGCTGTCAACGCGTAGACAACATCGTCATTCGCGCCGTAATAGGCTCTGCCCAAAGTGACGGCATAACCGGCATAAACCGCCGCCCAGGCGGGAACCTGCCGCATCTCGACACAGTCCCAGGACAGAAAAGCGGCTATATGGCGCATATAAGGTTCGGCGGTGGATTCGGTTGAGATTGCCTTGTCGGGAGGCAGAGTTCGGGCGGTTCGTGCCAGCAGCCTGTCATAGGCTTCGGGCCACCAGCCGCCGCCTCCGCCCGGATGCGGATGAGACGGGTCGCAGCAGGGCTTCGGCGCGGCCGAAGCGATCTGATCCACATAGACCGCGTCGGTGTTGAGCCGATATAATATCTCCGAAAGCACCTCCGTGACCTTTGCGCCCCATACCTCGGACGAAGGGCACATGACTGCCAGCCTGACCGTCGAGCCGTCGCTCTCTTTTGAGCGGTAAGTCTCGGTGAACACCTCGCCTTTTTCGTCCTTGGTCGCGCCTGCCAGGGCTATATCTGTAAAGAGGTAATCCTCCGCCCCGCGGTCCCGGGTGTCCCAAAGCCTGCCGTTGATATAGGGCATTACTCTGAACCCCTCATCATGCAGTCTTGCCACCATCGAGGCGAAAAAAGGCTTTTCGGGTATATAGTGGGGATAGTCGTTGTCAAAAGGCACACGATGCCAATTGTAGACATGCAGCGCGGAACTTACATCAAGGCTTAAATCCGCCTCGGCTTCAAGCAGTTGCGCCATATTCGCGTTTTCGTCTTCTCCGACGCTGAAAAGCCACCAATGGGGCACGCGTTTGAGCCACTTCGGAGCGGAAATCCGCCCGTTTTGGTCAACTTCGGGTATCCATCTTGCCTCTTTCAGCGCGAAATCGCGGTAAATCATCGTCGCGTCATACCAGCTGCCGTCGAACAGGCGCCAGACAAGAGGACCGTTCAGCGTCTGAGAGTTGCGCGGGGAGCATGCGTCGCGGCAGATATATTCGGCGTACATGCAGGCGTCACTCTCTCCCTCGGCTTTATGGAGGGCAAGTCTCTTTTGCCCGCCGGCGATGTCATGCATACCGTAATAGAGCCCGCGCCCGCTGTCAAGACAGAGAGCCATGTACTGCATAATGGCGAGCGAGGACGGATAATCGCCGCCGCGCCGCATCTCGCTTTTTGTATCGAATCCCTTAATGATAAGCCCCGAACGGGCGGGAAAGAACACGCTCATCTCTCCGTTGGCGGCAAACCACAGGCGGGGATATTCAAATGAGTATACCGAAAAGCCGCTCATATTGTTTTCAAACGAGACGGTCCATTCAAAGCCGTCTTTCAGGACGGGCGCCGGAGATATGCGCACGCGCAGGCCGCTTCTCCAAAGGCTGATTCCGCCTGTATCGGCGGATGTTCCCTCCCAGCCGGAAAGGGAGGAGAGAGCGCTCTTTTCTCTTGAGGCAAGGTCAAGCAGCGTCAATTTGAAAAGCTCACCGCTGCCGTTATAAAGAGGTGTTTCCCCGTCATAAATCGAGGCAAGCGCAGCCCCCGAATCGGAAAGGGCGATTTTGACCCGCAGGTTTCCGGAAATATAACTGTAATCCATATAAAATCCTTTCGTTTAATATTTTGCAGATTATAAAACGAAGATACAAGAGTGAAATAAAACAGCAACAATTTCACATTGAAATTATAGTGCAAAACCAGAATTCAAGATGAGTGTCGCTTTCGCCGGCTCCTATTATACCAACGAACATCGAAAAGGTCAATATTGTTTGATGTTTACATGATTTTTATGAAAAGAAGCGCCAACAGGGCGGTTGGGTTCGCGGCTGCTCAAGTATTTTATGGTAATAACCACATTAAATTGGAACCTACTCTGTTGCTTTTCTTGTGATAGATTGTTTATAACACAACCGGTTTTAATTGCTGTTCTTTATCCGCTATTAAAAACATCTTTATCCCGCAATTTAATTAACAGATTCTTGAAATTTATCTCTCTATATGGCATAATGAATTAAACAGCAGATGATGTATATTCGCATGCCTGTTTGCTATCGAAGCGGAGCTCTGCGGAACATTATGCTGTAATATGGATTTTGTTATAAACCGAAAATATTTACATAGCTATTATACCGCACGGGAGGTATTTATGTCAAATCTCATAGAAGCCGTAAAGATGCAGCATCCCGAAACCATACCGGTCGCCGTCCACATTCTGCCTTCCGCATGGCTGAAATACGGCAGCGAACTCCAGCGGCTCACAGACGGATATCCGCAGTTTTTCGGGGGGCGGCAGGTTGAACTCGACCGCATCATCGACAACCTTGCACCCAGCTATCATAAGGGAACTTATATCGACGAATGGAACTGCGTCTGGGAGAACAAAATTGACGGAGCCGAGTCAATAGTCAAAGGTCATCCGCTTAAGACGGAGGAAGATGTATTCGCACTCGAGATACCGAAAAACCGCGACGGCCGCCTTCCTCACGGTTTCATGTATCTGCGGCTCCTTGACCTCTGCGGTTTTGAAAACGCGATGCTGTATTTCGCCGAAGAAGGCGAAACAATACGTATGCTCATCGACAAGGTGCTTGAATACAATATCTACCAGATCGCCGCGATCCTTCCCCGAATGGGCGAGATGGTTTATTTCGGAGACGATCTCGGCATGCAGAAGGGACTTGCCATAGGCGCCGAAAGATGGCGCAGATACCTCGGTCCCTGCTACCGGAAAATGTACGGCATAGTCAAGGCGTATAAGCCGGATCAGCTTATCTATATGCACTCGGACGGTTGCATTTACGAAGTCATTCCCGACCTCATAGAATGCGGCGTCGACATGATAAACCCCCAATTCCGCGCAAACGGACTCGACAATCTTGTCCGCGTCTGCCGCAAAGAGCAGATTATACCCATTAACCTCGACCTCGACCGTCAGCTCTTCCCCTTCGGCACAAAATCTCAGCTCGCCGACCATGTCGCCGAGTGCGTCGAAGCGCTTTATCTCCCCGAAGGCGGTCTCGGCCTCAGCATCGAATTCGACCACGGCGACCCTCTTGAGAATATGGCCGCAGTCCTTGATGCGGTCGAGAAATACAGGCATTATAAGGGTTGAATACCATATCGATGTTTACGGAACTGCTGAGGTCTCATTGTGCGTGTGCCGCGGGCAAAGCAGCAACAAGCGTGAAATACAATAATGCGGTTTGCGGTTGTGACAAAACCCGCCGGAAGCTTCAGAAAAAATGAAGTTTCCGGCGGGTTTTATATGAAGCAGATCAATTCTTTTTAAGTCTTTTTAGGGGTGGACGGTGAAATATCCCATGATTTTTCACCCACTGCTGTATGATTGACCGCCTGCAGGTGTGCAGGCATAAAGGCACGCTGACAGATGAAGAAAAACAATCCACGATTTCATCCAGGCAAACGTCATACATGCTGTTTCTTTTCAATGCAGTATTAGCGTGATATTTCTTAAGAGCAAGGTTACGAACAATGCGGCAAACATAGCTGAGCAGCGGATCCGGCCTTTGAGGCGGTATCGCATTCCAAACGGCGAGATAGGCGTCGTTTACACATTCTTCGGCATCTGACCTGTTATTAAGTATGTTATAAGCAACCCTGTCGCATATGGAGCCATATTTTTTTGACAGTTCGATTATTGCCTGTTCCGAGCGCTCAAAAAACAATTCAATGATCTTGCTATCGTCCAAACTCCCACCATCCTTTCTCCTCACCTATTATACTACGGATTTGGAGTTAAATATCTCACAATCGAAATAATTTATCCGGTATAAGTCCTCGGATTTGATCGAATGACAATTATTACCCGTCGACAATCTTTCTAAGGTTACTCCAAGAGGCGTTGAGGCGTTGGATATACTTCGGCAGAAATATGAATTATAAATATTCAAAACCCATAAAAAGCCTATGTACTTCCGGTCAAAAAAACACTACTAGATGAATAGCAGTGCTCGGTCTGAATGGGCTGACTCAGGTATGCGGAAATACCTCGCTTTTTCTTTATTTTACAAGCTATCCCTTTGTGCGGCGTATGGGCAAATACATATAATCCTGCCCGCTTCTCTGTCAAAGACCGCCAATGGCAACGGCGATCAGGCGTGTACCATATAAAATGGCAAACCGATGACTTGAAAAACTCTCCCGTCGATGGTACAATGTATTAAACGGCGCGGAAAGCCGCGTCTTCAATAACCACGATCCGGAGGTGATACTATACCTGTTCCGATTTACGTCTATTACATACTGCTGGGCGTGTCGGTCTTGCTGGCAGTTTCGAACAATCTGATTCTACACGGCTTCAAAAACAAGGGGCTTGAGGGAATGGGCGATGTGCTGCTCTTCAACGCCTTCATCAGCTGCATCTGGGCGGTTATCCTGTTCGGGCTGAACGGCTTCGCCCCCATATCTACCGGCGCTGTCGGCTGGGGAGTGCTCTACGGCTGTGTGACCGCCGCTTTCCTGCTCTGCAAGATGCAGGCTATGGCAACCGGCCCCGTGTCGCTGACCACCTTTGTCAGCTGCTCCTCCCTGCTTATCTCAACCGCCTTCTGCGTCGTCTACTTCGGAGAGTCGGTGTCGGCTGTTCAGCTCATAGGTCTGGCGCTGCTCTTTGCCGCCCTCTTTATCACCGTGGCTCCCAAGGGCGGTCAGGCACAGAAGTCCTGGAAATTCTGGTGCATACTCTTCTTGCTTTTCTCGGGCAGTGTGGGCATAATCTTCAAGCTCCACCAGAACTCCCCCATCGCCGGCGAGGTGAACGGCATGATGCTCACCGCATCACTTGTCTCCGCCGCCCTCTTTACCCTCTCGTCACTGCTTATCTCTAAGCGCACGGTGAACAGACTCCCCCGCGTCCCGAAATCCGCACTGCCCTTCCTGCTTTCCGCCGGTATCGTCAGCTGCGGCTACAACCGGCTTAACATCACCCTCAGCGGCAAGCTGCCGAGTATCGTGTTTTTCCCCGTCTTCAACGGCTCGGTTATCCTGCTTGCCACTCTCTTGGGCGCCCTTATGTTCAAAGAACGGGTCAAGCCTGTTCAGCTATTCGGTCTCATCCTCGGCATAGCCGCCCTTATGATGGCTTCACTTGGATGATTCCGGGCATATAGATATTACAGCGCAATCGCAGTTATATACAATAGATGATATATCGACCGCACTTCGAAACTATCAACACAAACCGAACGTATAGGAGAACGAAAATGTCAAAGCTCATAGCAAGCACCATGACCCACCGCACCTTCACCCTTGCCGAGGCTCTCGAACGCCTGTCGGCAGCCGGTTTCAAATCCGTTGAGCTGCTGTCGGGGGGAACCTGGGTGCCTCATTTTGACGCCGCCAACGCCGACGACGCCCTAATAGCCTCCACCGCCGCGATTGTCGCCGCTTCGGGCATGGGCGTTCATTGCATTAACACCAGCGAAAGCGACCTCAAGTCGATTGAGAATCTGGCTGCCCTGGGTCAGGCTGTGGGCGCCGGATTCCTCACCATTCCCTGCGGCGGCAATCCTCCCGAGGGCAAGTCCCGCGCCGATGCCATCGCCGAGCGCGCCGAGCACAGCTCGAAAGCTGCCGACATCACCGAAAGATACGGACTAAAGTTAGCTATCGAGGCTCCCCACAAGCATACATTGGCCGAATGTTCCGCCCAGATCGACGAATACTGGGCAGCCCAGGACAAGCGGATATTCTGCACCTTCGACACCGCTCACCTCACCTTCGCCGGAGAGGATATCCTGCCGGTGGCTGCGAAATACGCCCCCCGGATCATCCACTGCCACCTGCGGGACGCAATAAAAGGAAACTCCCTCATGAAATACGGCGAAGGCATCGTCGACTTCGGCGCCTTTGTCGAGACGGTTCGCGCCGGCGGCTATGACGGCTGTTTCTCCATGGAGTATCCCGCCGACTCAAATGAGGATGCGCCGGTTCTGCTGGCGCGCTCCATCGAATATCTCTCTAAATTCAACATCTGACACAAATAGTAAAATAAACAAAAGGAGAACAACGGCATGAAACGTGTAAAAACGGCGGTTGTGGGACTCCGCCGCGGAGCCACTCTCGCGAAGTTCGCGCTGAATTATGTCAAGTCCATCGAAATTGTCGCCGTCTGCGATCTCAACAGGGAGTTAGCCGACAAATTCGCCTTGGAGAACGGCATTCCCGCCGTTTATTATGAGCTTGACGAGGTGCTGAAAACCGATGTGGAGGCTGTCATCCTCGCCACCCCCATTCCCGACCACGCCGAGCATACGATTAAAACTCTGAATGCCGGCAAGCATCTGCTCTGCGAGGTCATCTCCGCAACCTCTATCGAGGACTGTCAGCGCATCGCCAACGCCTGCAAGGCAAATCCCTCGGTCAGGTATATGATGGAGGAAAACTACTGCTGGTACCGGCCGCTGACCATCGTTCAGAACATGATAAAAGCCGGGCTGTTCGGCGACATGTACTACGGCGAAAGCGACTATCTCATGGACTTCCAGTTCCGCGCCGGCTTCCCGGACAGTGTACAGCCCTGGCGGCGCAAGACCTACTTCGGACGCCGGGGGCATCCATATATCACCCACACCCTCGGTCCCCTCTGCTACACTCTCGGTTCGGACATCAAGACAGTCACCTGCCTCGGCGCGGGCAGCCATCCGGGCGTTCCCGCCGACCGCACCTGCGTCCTGCTGCTCCAGACCCATGACGGCGGCATGATTCGCCTGCGCAACTCCTTCATGTGCACCCGTCCCGACCTTTACACCTACTACAGCGTACAGGGCACCAAGGGCTGCTATCAGGGCTCCGTAGGCGCCACCGACACCCACAAGGTACACATCCGCGGTCTCTGCGGTTCCCAGGAATGGCGCGACGTATACGATTTCCGCGGCCTCCTGCCAAAGGAATGGGACATGTACCCGAAGGACTTCTTCGACGACAGCGAGGACAACGGCACCACCAAGTACGACAGCGGCACTCCCCTGCTGCTTGACGCCTTCGCAAAGAGCATTATCAGCAACACCACTCCGCCGGTCAGCGCGAAGCGCTCCCTCAACTGGACGGCGGCAGGCATTCTCTCCGAGATGTCGATAAACAACAGCGGACAGCCGGTCGAGATACCCGATTTCGGTCTTTGAGCCGTGATGTGAAAGAGGTAACAACATGTCAGATAAACTCAGAATCGGCATCTGCGGACTGAACCGCGGCCGTGTGCATATTAAAAATTCCATTGCCGCCGACAATATCGAGCTTGTCGCTGTCTGCGACATCAACCGTGAAAAAGCAGACCTGCGGGCTGCCGAATACGGCGTTAAAAAGGTTTACTACGACCATCGCGAACTCTGCGTCGACCCGGATATCGACGCGGTTATCATGGCTACTCCCATCGACGTGCACGCAGAAACGGTCATCGACGCCCTTGACGCCGGCAAGCATGTTATGAGCGAGGTAATTGTCGCCACCACCCTTGAGGACATCGGGCGCATCCGCGACGCCATCAAGCGCAGCGGCAAGACCTACATGATGCTCGAAAACTACTGCTACATCCGTCCGCTGCTTATCATCGAGAATCTGGTGCGCCAGGGAAAATTTGGCGAGATATACTACGCCGAAAGCGACTATCTCAAGGATTTCCAGGAATACAATCCCAACTTCCCCAACATCGGCGGCTGGCGGCAGAAGACCTACTTCGGACGCCGGGGGCATCCATACATCACCCACACCCTCGGCCCGCTGCTCAATATAATGAAAGAGCGGGTAAAGACGGTCACCTGCATGGCTGCCGGTCACTCCTTTGACATGGTGGCGGACAACACCGCCGGACTTATGCTCGAGACCGACGGCGGGCATCTTATCTGCCTTCGCTCCAGCTTCGTGTCTCCCCGTCCCGACAGCGTGACCTACTATTCATTCGAGGGTACTCTCGGCACCTATCAGGCTCCCCAAGGACCCGCCGACTATCACAAGGTCTATATCGACGGGGTCTGCCGCCGGGGCTCCTGGAACGCTCCCGGCGAGTGGAAGAACGTATATGAGTTCATCGGCGACCGCCCGAAATGCTGGGACAAATACTGGAACGCCGCCGACTACCCGGCGACACTGCTCGACAACGACACCTATGAACTTTACGACTCGGGTGCGCTCATGATGCTTGAACACTTTGCCGACGCGCTGCTTAACGGCAAAGAAGCGCCGGTTTCCTTCGCCGACGCCGCCAACTGGACCGCCGCCGGACTTCTCTCCGCCGACTCGGTGAACCGCGGCTGCGTGCCGATTGCCGTCCCGGACTTCAGCCTGTAAGCATTTGCCGACTTTATGTGTGGGGGTAACAATATGAAAACCGACAGCTTCAGACGGATATCTGCCGTCCTGCTGCTCTGCGCCCTGCTTTTCGGCGCCGGCTGCGGCTCGTCCTCCGAACCGAACAAAGCCGCCGACAGTACGGTTAACGGGGATATCACCGAGTCCGCCGCCGAAACCACCGCCGAGCTTTCCCTCGCCGAGCAGCGCGCCCTTGTGAAGGACGATCTGCCCGACGCCGACTTCAGCGGCGAGACTTTTACCATTACCATCAACAGCTTCTGCGAGAAGGGATTCTTCTCGGAGGAGTTGACCGGCGATGTGCTGGGTGACGCTATATATGAGCGCAACGCCAACGTTGAAGAGCGCTTCAATGTTGACCTCGACATGTACAGCGGCGATTACAACAGCATCGGAACCACCGTCAAGAACTCGGTGCTCTCGGGGGAGGACGCATATCAGCTCTCGGCTCAGCACTGCGCCAACGCCGGCAGCTGGGTCACATCGAACATTCTCATGAACTGGAACGACCTGGAGCATGTGGACTTTACCCGTCCCTGGTGGTCGGAAAGCAATATCGACCTTCTTACGGTGAATGATGTATGTCTGCTGGCGGTGGGCGATTTCGCCCTTTCAACCGTGGGACGGACTTATTCTGTATACTTCGACAAAGTCGAAGCCGAGGCATATCAGCTACCTGACCTCTATGAGATAGTATATGAGGGCGAGTGGACTATCGACCGAATCTTTGACTATACACGGGATGTTTACCGCGATCTGAATTCAAACGGTATCGTGGACACCTTCGAGGATTTCTTCGGCTACTCCACCTCGACCGGCACAAACATCGCGGTCTATCAGCAGTCCTTCGGCATTGAACTGATACGAGACGGCGAGATTGTGATAAGTGTTGAAAAAATGCAGTCGGCACTTGAGAAGCTCAACGGCTTCTTCCACACCGCCCCCGGCGCGGCATATGATACAAGCTACAAGAACGCCGCCGGAAATCCCCACTATATCGGTGCTGAAAAAATGCAGAACAGCACCACCCTCTTCGCCAACGCTCTGCTGGAGACCGGCATAAACTACCTGCGCGACGTGGAGCACGACTACGGTATTCTGCCCTATCCCAAGTGGGATGAGGCGCAGGAGGACTACCGCACAACGGTTGATCTGGGCTTCACCGCGCTGGCCGTGCCGAAGACCGTTGCGGATACCGACCGAACCGGCATAATTGCCGAGGCTCTCTGCGCCGAAACCTACCGTATCGTGCTTCCTGTTTACTATGAGTATGCCCTAAAACAGAAGGGCGCCCGCGATGATGATTCCATCGCCATGATAGACTTCATCGTGAACACACGCTTCTTCGACTTCGGCGTTATCTTCGACAACTGGAAGGGCTTCGCCTTTGAGCTGGAACGTATGGTGAAGGAGAACAACTCCGACTATGCCTCCCGCTATGCCTCAAACATCAACACAATTACCGACTGGTATGACAGCGTTATCGAGGTGTTCAACGGCTATGACGGGTGACGTGAGCACCCGATAATGGGGAAAAGCGACGAGTATAGCGAATATCAGCTGAATCTTTAAAGCATTCTGCTGAATATGGGTTGCACGTTCCTTTTCCCTATGTTATAATCGCGGTGTGGATATGAATTTTCGTCCATAATAAAATAAGGAGCGTAATATCATGAAACTTTCAGCAATTCTCGGACGCGCTGCCGCACTTCTCCTTGCGGTGCTGATAACCGCAGCCGCCGCGCTTCCGGTCATCGCCGCACCGGGCAAGACCAACCTGGGTGAGGTTCTAAAGGTCGACCCCTCCGCTGTCAAGATCGACGCCGAGATTGACGATGTCTACAAGGACAGCCTCTCCGTAAAGGCTGAGGTCAACTCGGGTACCGAGAAGATTTACGCGGATGTCTGGTTCGTGTGGTCAGACGGTTTCCTTTACATGTACGCCGAGGTTCATGACACCACCCTCACCGACATCTCCGCCGAGGCAAAGACGAATCAGCCCTGGACCGCCGACTCCATCGAGTGCTTCATTGACGACGACAACGACGGCAAGAACTACGGCATGCAGTACCGGGTTGACTTCACCGGCTACGGTACCTGGAAAGATCGCAATGCCAATAAGAATTACTATACTGTCGATGTTTTGGGCGACGATTTCAAATATGCTGCGAATAAAACCGACTATGGCTACTCCGCAGAGATGAGAATGCCCATGGCAGGCAGTGTCGGCAGCGAAATCGGCATAAACATTCAGGTCAACGGCATTTCCTCCACATCATACCTGGTGAAGGACGGCTGGAATACTCCGGAATATCCCTTCTTTAAACTTGGCGTGAAGGTTGAGACCACCGCTGCAGCCACTACACCGGCTGCCGGCGCAGCCGCGGCTAAGCCAAAAGCATCTCCCCAGACCTTTGACGTAACCGGCGTAATGCTCATTTCTCTGCTCTCCGCCGGTGCTATTCTCGTATCCCGCCGCCGCAGATAAACCCCGGCAAGACGAACATTTCTCCTAAAAATGATAAGACGCACCGTATCCCGATGCAATTCGGATACGGTGCGTCTTTATTCTCTGATATTACTTCCCCATCCGTCCGAGTTCTTCTGCCGTGTCGAATACGGTGTGAGGTGAGCCGGCGAAGCTGGTTACCGGTATAGCGCCTAACTGCTCCATCCACGCCCGGACTACAAGCGTCTTAAACGGGCCGGCGCCAGCCCGGCCGCCGCCCATGTTGAGCCAAAGCCAGTCGGGGGTGGGCCAGAACGCCCAGGTGGGCATAATAGCCTCATACACCGGGAAATCGACGCCGTTCTGACCGTGGTGTGCCATCTGAACCGCGTCGGCTCTCAGCTTCTCCGGACGGTCGGCGTATTGCTTAAGCAAATCCTCACCGCCGCGCACCCACAGGTCGCCTAAGAATATCATCGCGAACTCACGGTCGCCGGGCAGTACTTCGGTCAGTCGGCAGACCACCGAGAGATCGTTTACCATGCCGGATTTCAGATCGGGCGAAGGCACCCACAGAACCTCGATTGCGACATTATCCACAGTGAACAGTTCGCCGCCCTCGAGAGCCTTTGCCGGGTAGCCACACTTCGGGAACACCCGGGCGAACTCGTTCAGGTCATTCCACTCATCGCCGCTGTCGGGCACAAAGCCCTCGGGTGCCGGACTGTAAAGGAGCTTGCCGACGCTTATCCCCTCGGCAAGCTCCGGCTTTTCTATCCATTCGAGCAGCGCTCCCACATGGTCGGAGTGGGGATGAGAGAGAAACCAGAGATCAATATGACCGCCGCAGCCGCGCACCAGCCTTGCAAGCTCGGCAGCGTCCCCCCTGTTGCCGCCATCGAAAACTATCAGCCGTCCGCCGTCGGTAACGATAAGGTAACCCATCATCTGGGTCATGGTTGAGTTATGCATTTGTGTGATTTTCATCGGCTTTTATCGGCTCCGGTACAGGAGCTTTGCTCCTGTGTGAGCTGCGCTCCTCTGTGAAGCCCTTTCTTTATATTCGCTTGTATCAGATTACACGTTTTTTGCATATCCCGCACCCTCATATACTGCCCTCGCGCTCCACACGGTCGATTAGCTCAAGCTTAGAACGCTCGCCCAGCCGCGCGAACGCCACGCTGTAGCCGCCGATACGCACCACAAGCCCGGGATGCCGCTCGGGATGCTCATATGCCTCCCGCAGCACAGCCGGAGACAGTGCGTTGACCTGGAACTGCAGACCGCCGCGCGCGAAGTAGACCTCTATAAGCGCCGCTGTTTTCTCGCGATCGGTATTTATTCTGCCCGGCGGGAAGCTGACATCCAGCGGCTGACCGCCGAAGAAGCTGCTCTGGGGCAGTTTCGATGAGGATAACACCAGCGATGTTGGGTCGGGCTTCCTCGCCTCGTTTGCGCAGCCCGCGTTCTTGGCGAAGGGCGTTCCAGCCAGTCTGCCATCATAGCCCGCATGCCACGCCGCGCCGTCCCCCACATTGGCGTCAAGAGTATGCAGCGAGGGCGAATAGTACATGCGGTCATGGCTGAAGGAGCGGATTATCTCCGCCAGCGTTTCCGCAATCCGCACCGCGTATTCATCGGCAGCGCCGTTCTCACCGAATTTCGGACATGCCATAATATCGCGGCGCAGTTGGCCGTGACCCTCATAGTTCGCTCTGACGGCGGCATTGAAGTCGGCGAGGGTATATCTGCCCTCCCGGAAAACCAGCCGGTCGATGGCGCAGATGGCGTCGGAGGCGTTAATCATGCCCATGCATTCCACGGTGATGTTGTGGTAATCGGCACCCGAGATGCGGTCGCACCGCCGGCGTATGCAGTCTTTTGTGAGCAGCGACACGAAGGGGTCGGGCTCGCAGCGCTCGGAATAGACTGCCCGCGCCTCATATGCCGGCAGACATAGCTCACCCAAGCAGTATTTCGCGCATCGGGCGAAGGCGTCATACAGCTCATCAAGCGATGTGACTTCGCCGATATCGGGCACATTCAGCCCCGCTCTCCCGTCAAGCAGCCGTCCGCCGTTCAGCGCCGCTTCAAGCAGCGCCTGTATAGACAGTACACATCCCCACATGCTGTTGAATTCGTGCCCCGGCAGACTTATCCCCATGCAGCTGTTGTTGGAGAAGCCCGCGGCGTCCTCCTGCGGCACACCCTTTTCAAGAAGGGCGGCGATGCAGGATTCCTCGCCGTAGAAGGTTGGCTGACCCATTGAGAACAGTTTCTCATCGATGAGCGCCTTCCACACCTCGTCCTGCGTTTCGGATGCCACCCGTGCGCCGAGTATGGGGGCGGGCAGACCGAACTCCTTCTGACACTCGATGACGAGATATGACAGCTCGTTGTATTCCGGGCCCACATTCAGCAGACAGGCGCCGTCGGCGTAACTGTTGAGCAGCCGCCAGAAGTTGAGAAGCAGCGCCTTTGCCTCGTCTATGGTCATTCCCGCCGCCCGTGAGCGCAGATAGTAAGGGTACATGAAAAGGTCGAAACGGCCGAGGGAGATGCTGTACCAGGCATTGTCGACAAGGGGCGTAAGAAAATGCACCAGCCAGACCGACTGCAGCGCATCCCGGAAGCTCTCGGCGGGACCGGCGGGTACTCTGCTCAGTGAATCGCGTATCGCTTCAAGCCGCGCTCTGTCTTTTTCTGCCAGTTCCCCGCCTTCTCTCAGGCTGTCGATGTGAGCAACCAGCCGCGCCGTGAAGCCGGCCGCCGCCGAGAGACTGTCAGCCATCGCCCGCAGCACATGGTTTTCAGGATCTCCGCAGGTTTCAAGCTCCGCCCTTATATCGGCGGCATAGGCGTCAAGCCCGCGGCTGAGCAGCGCCTCATAGTCGACCAGAGTATGACCTCTGTCCACATTGATTCGGCTGCCGCAGAGGGCGGGACGGCTGAGGATTTCGCTCAGTTCCCCGTCAGGCTTCTCGTCGTCGAAGGCTCTGCGGTTAAGCAGCGCTCCGTCTATACCTGTCGTGTCAAAACTGAACCAGCCGAAAAGCTCGTCGGGTTCGCCGCTCTTTTCGGTCTTGAGCGTGAGCGTCAGAGTCTCCAACGCCAGCCGGAATTTTCTCGCCGCCCGCCGGTTTGGCCCCATTGTATTCAGTTCGTCAAAATGTATATTTCGTATGTAATTTTCTATCCTCGAATCGCAGAGTGCCATAATTCTGACCTCGGGCAGATGTTTCAGGTTAAACGAGTATGATTTCGGCGGTTATGACGCCGCCCTCCGATTCAATCCTGCAGGGCGACAGGAAGCGTCCGGTGGTGAGTTTTATGCCGTATTCCCTGCCGGCATATCTGAATTTAAGCAAATCGCCGCTCAGAGATACAAGCCCGGGACGGTGATCCGCGCCGCCGCCGCTGCGGTATTCGGCGGTGAAATCCTGCCCGCTCTCAATCCGGAGAAAATTCTCGCCAAGAGTGAAGGCCAGCGTGCCGTAGTCGGCAATCGCCGTATTGCCGCCGCAGTCGGTAAAGGCAAAGCCGTCTGTAACAACCGGACTGCCGTCGGCGTATGTGAAGTATACGCCCGCCCGCACGCCGTTCCCCGAATGGCGGTTGCCGTCGGCAACGGGCAGAGTCTCATATGTCACCTCGTTTGACTCGCAGACCCTGTCCTCGAAGGGGTCGGGGCAGCCGTCGTCAAAGACATGCAGATCGCGGATGCGGGTAACGCCCTCCTCTGTGTAGAGGTTGCAGCGGTAGAAACGGCTGGAATACCACACCGAATCCCTGTCCCTGTCGTCGAAGGTTGTATGCGCCGTGATTGTTGACGCGGGTGTGGCGGTGTAGGTTTTCTTATACCAGCGCCCCGTGTCGCCCAGCGGCTCGACGATGATTCTGCCCTCGTCCCGCAGCTTTTCAAACAGAGCGAACTGATAGGTAAGCCCCGCGCCCATTGCGTCCCAGCCGAAGGGGTTCTCCTGACCCGCCTGAGCGTAGCCGAAGGTCAGGCATTCGCCGTTGTAATTCTCGCGCATATACCAGTCCACCCAGCGGGGAACGCCTCCGCCGCCGGTGCCGCGGGTGTAGACCGGCTCGAGGGTTATGACGCCCTGCACTCCGGCGCCCTCCTCAACGCTCATGCCGAAATCGTACTGATAGACCTGATCGGAGCCTAACATCCGGAAAAGCGGAACATCCATTTTTGTCGCTTCGCTCTGCGACGGCATGAACATGTTGACAACGCTGGGATAATATGCCTGCCCGTAATAGCCGCCCCAGAGGGTATAGCCGTCGGTGCCGTACTGCTCCTTGCAGTTGCACAGGGCGTCAAGACCGTATTTGGAGCTCAGGTAGCGCACCGTGTGGGTGTCGAAGAACCAGGAGCCGAAAACCCGGGGATAATACCCGAACACCTCCCGGAATTTGGCGAATAACTCATCGGCTATGGCTTCGCGTTCGGCTTTCGTGTAGCCCACGGCGAACCCGCAGTGGGCATGCCAGTCCCACGCCCAGCGCCCCGTCCATTTTATGCCCAGTTTCTCGACCTCGGGCTGTACTATCTCATGCCAGACGCCGATCTCGAACTGCGCCGGGTCAAGCTCCTTCAGCATGTCGGTGTAGACCGGCTCCAGCAGCGCGTCATACTGAATGAGAAAGGTCCCCCGAAGCCCGTGCCGCTTCATTAGCCGTATCTGCTCCCGTACCGGTTTTACAAGGTCAACCTTGACTCTCGGCTCGCAGGCGCGTATGAAGTTGACTATGTTCAGTATCTGTCTTTTCAGCATGTTATTCTCCGTTTTTTCAGTTAAGAGCGGCGAAGCCGTCGGTGAGTTTGGCGAGATTGGTGTCGAATTTGGATTTATATGAGGCGATGGTTGACATTCCCGAATCGATGGCTGCGGTTGTCTGAAGCATGGTGCGGAACACCGTGGCGGGCGAGTCCAGCAGAGTGTTGAAGGTATACGCCCGATCAAAGTAGAGACCGCCAACGGCAATATCGAGCATCTGAGACGCCTCGTCGTCGCGGGCGTATTTGACCTTCAGCGCCACGTCGAAATAAGCCGGAGTGACACTGCGGTAGCTCTCGGCGTTAGCCGCCTCCATGAACATGGCAATCTCGTCGGGATTTTTAGCGGTCACGGGTATCGCAAACACCGACGCGCCGTTATGGACGGATGAGGAATAGCCGTCGTCCGACTCATATAGCTTCGGCATGGGCAGAATTCCGTAGTCGCTCTCCATATCCCGCAGGTGGCTTGTGCCGATGAGATAGTTGAAGGTGAACAGTGCGGTGTCGTTTATGCATTTGCCCAGCATCGCTCCGTCAAATTCACCGGGGAATCCGAAAGCGTTGTTGCCGTCGTGCAGCATTCTTTTAGCCTTGTCAAGGAAATCCGCGGTGCGGGGATTCTCCAGCGCCCAGAAGAACTTTCCGTCCTTCTCCTCTGTAAAGGTCAGGCGGCAGCTGGCAGACAGCCCGTCAAACTCGATTGCCGCACCGGCGGTATGATAGACAAGCCCCACAAGGTCATCGTAATCCTTCACGCCGTTGCCGTTCAGGTCGGAGTAGACGGCGGCGGAAAGCTCGGAAATCTTGTCAAGCGTCCACTCGCCGTCAAGCACTATATCATAGACACTGCCGTCGAAGTGCTCGCCGTAGACCGCCTTGTTGACGAAAATTATATATGCGCTTGATATCATGGATATTGACGCCTCGCCGGTGCAGGTGTATTGCTTGCCGTCGATGGTAACCGCCTTTGTATAGGAGGAGCACCACCAGGGCTGAGAGAAATCAAGCCAGTCGAGATTCGCCAGGTTGAGATAGGGACCCTGGAGTACATGGTTGTTGGACTGGTTCATGTGGTTAGCCAGCATGTCGTATTCGTCATCCCCTGCAAGTATGACCGAGGTGACAAGGGCGTTTATTTTCGAACCGCCGTGCCTGTCCTCCGCTACCGGCTTGGTCTCAATCCCGCAGTTGAGCCTCTCACACACCTTCATGTTGCGCAAATATACGGCATCCTCAACCACATCGCCCGATTCCTCCTCGATGCAGAACTCCATAGCGGTGCTCTGGTCGCCGTTTCGGCAGAGCAGGCGTATCGTGCGCCCGCCAAGGTCAGCATCGTCCGGCAGTCCGTCGCGAATGGCGGCGCGTCCCGTTTCGGTAATTTCGGTTTCGGGTGCTTCGGTTGCTTGTGCCGCGGCGGACCCGGTATCGGCGCCCTTATCGCCGCCGCCCGAACATGAAACGAATGCCGCCAGCATGACTGATGCGAGCAGGAGGGTGAATAATCTGAGGCTTGTATTTGTCTTTATCATTGTTGTTCCCCCATTTTGTATCGTAATGTGTATCAGCTTCCGACAGCATAATTATAACCCGAAGTCTTTGTCTCTGTCAAGAACGGCTTCGGGTTATTTATTTGGGACTGCGACAGACAAAAAACGGCGCATCCTCTGCATTTACGGAGGATGCGCCGAAACAATCTTTATTTACCGACCCGAAATCGGTCGGCGCGGAGAGAAAACCGATTATCTCTTTGAGAGAACGTCTTTCTCATACTGTTTTGCCGACGCAAGCCACTCATCGCGGACGGGAACGCCGCAGACACGGCAGTATTCGTCCCAGACGGCGCCGATGGGGTAGGTCTTGTACTCCTCAAGCAGGGCGAGACGGGAGGTGTAGTCGCCCTCAAGCTCGGCTTTGCGGAGAGCTTCGGTGGGCTCCAGCAGAGCGGTGAGAAGCGCACGCTGCATGTTGCGTGCGCCTATCGTCCAGGCGGCTATGCGGTTGATCGAAGCGTCGAAATAGTCGAGACCGATGTGAACCCGATCCTCAAACCTGTTGCGGATAATCTCCTGGGCGATAGCCTTAAGCTCGTCGTCATAAATCACTACGTGATCCGAGTCCCAGCGTACCGGGCGGGATACGTGGAGCATAACCTCATCTATGAAGAGGAGCACCGAGCTGAGCTTGTCGGAGATTACCTCGGTGGGATGATAGTGACCCGCGTCGAGGGTGGTCATAATGCCGCGCTTTGCGCAGTAGCAGATGCAGAACTCGTTTGAAGTGATGGTGCAGCTCTCGGCGCCGATGCCGAACAGCTTGCTCTCGAGAGTGTCGGCGCAGTACTTTTTGTCGATGTCGGCGGCTAATATCTCGTCAAGCGACTCCATCATGCGCTTGCGGGCGGCGTAACGGTCAACCGGAATGTCCTTGAAGCCGTCGGGCAGCCAGATATTGTTCATGGTGCGGTCGTTCATCTTCCTGCCGATGTACTCCGCTATTTTACGGCAGGCGATGACATGCTCTATCCAGAACTTGCGGACAGCGGGATCGGGATGTGCCAGAGTGAATCCGTCGCCGGAAAGAGGATGTGAGAAGCAGGTGGGGTTAAAGTCGATGCCGATGCCTATCTTCTTTGCCCAGTCGATCCAGCTGTCGAAGTGTTTGGGCTGGACGGCGTTGCGCTCGACCTTCTCGCCCATGGCGTCGAGGTAGATGGCATGGAGCGAGATGCGCTTTTTGCCGGGAACGAAGGAGGCGACCTTCTCGAAGTCGGCGCGGAGTTCGGCAATGGTGCGCGCTCTGCCCGGGTAGTTGCCGGTGGTCTGAATGCCGCCGGTCAGGTCGCCGTCGGGATTCTCGAAGCCGCGGACGTCATCGCCCTGCCAGCAGTGGAGGGATACCGGGATTTTCTTAAGCCGGGCTATGGCGGCGTCGGTGTCGACACCGATGGCGGCGTACTGTTCCTTTGCCAGAGAATAGGCTTTGTCAATGCTCATACTATGTGTTCTCCTGTGTGAATTTCTGTGTTTTTGAGTTTATCGAAGGGAAATATGCCTCTGACGGGAGGTTAAATCCTTATGATTTATGATATCAGCTTCAGGAAGCGGGCATAGCCGTCGTCCCAGCGGGCGGAATCGGCGGTGTTGGGCTCGTAGTGCTTTATCTCGAAGCTGTTGCGGACGATGTGGCGGGCTTCTGCCACGTCCTTTATCTCACCGGCGGCGATTAACTGAACGGCGATGTTGCCGATGGCGGTTGCCTCAACCGGACCGGCGTAAACCGGGCGTCCGCAGGCATCCGCGGCGAACTGACAAAGGGGAATCTCCTTGGTGCCGCCGCCCACGATGTTGATAAAGGGGGTGCGCCTGCCCTGGAGCTTGTCGATACACTCCACGGTGTAGCGGTACTTGAGCGCCAGGGAGTCGAAGATGCAGCGAACAAACTCGCCCATGGTCTCGGGTACATACTGACCGGTCTTTCTGCAGTACTCGGCGATTCGTCCGGGCATGTCGCCGGGCGGGGTGAAGACGGTGTCGTCGGGATTTATTATGCACTTAAGCGGTTCGGAAGCCACGGCCATGTCCGATAACTCGTCGTAGGTGACCTTCTTGCCCTCGCGCGCCCACTGGCGCCTCGACTCCTGCTCAAGCCAGAGACCCATGATATTCTTTAGGAAGCGGATGGTATTACCCACACCGCCTTCGTTGGTGAAGTCGTAGCCGAAGGACTCCTTGGTGACGAGCGGCTCCTTGAACTCGGTGCCCATGAGCGACCAGGTTCCGCTGGAGATGTAGACGAAGCTGTCACCCTTTGCGGGAACGGCGACTACGGCGGAGGCGGTGTCGTGGGCGGCGGTGTGAACCACGGTGGGATTGATGCCGCCGAACTCCTCGCGCAGCTCGGGAAGCAGGGGACCGACGGGAGTACCGGGCATGCTGATATCGGTAAACAGCCGGCGGGGTATGCCGAAGCGGTCGATAAGCCCCGTCGCCCAGTTCCGGGTCTTCGCGTCGAGCAGAGCGCCGGTGGAGGCTATTGTATACTCGGTCTCCTTGACGCCTGTGAGGAAGTAGTTAAGCAGGTCGGGGGTAAAGAGCAGCTTGTCGGCGGCGGCTAACTTTTCGGGGTTGTCGCGCAGCTCGGCGATAAGCTGAAATACCGTGTTGAAATCCATGAACTGGATTCCGGTGACGGCGTATATGTCGTCTTTGGGAACGGTCTTGAAGGCGTAGTCCTGAATGCCGGCGGTGCGCATGTCCCGGTAGTGAACCGGGTTGCCCAGCAGATGGCCGTTTTTGTCCAGCAGACCGTAGTCAACGCCCCAGGTGTCGATACCGATGGAGGCGATGTCCCGGTCGTCCGAAAGGGCGCACTTGCGAATGGCTTCTTTTATCTCATGGAAAATGCGGAGCATGTCCCAGGTGAACTGACCTGCGACAGTCACCGGCTCGTTTGGGAAACGGTGGTTTTCCTCCAGGGCGAGGCGTTCACCGTCGAAACTGCCGATGATGCCGCGGCCGCTGGACGCGCCCAGGTCTATGGCGAGCATTTTGAATTTCTTCATATGTTGCTACCCTTGTCTTGTCGGTGATGTGTTACGTTTCGCTCAAAGAGCGGCTAAAATGTCCTTGATGCACTTGACGGCGTATGCGAAAGCGTCGGCCGAGGTGGCGAAGGTGCCCTCCTCCAGTTTAAGAGCGTGCTGACCGCCCTCCAGAGCGTCCAGACCCTTGAACACCTTCAGGTGAGGCTCGACAGTGAGCATTATTGTGTCATCCCGCTTTGCGTTCAGGTCGGCAAGCGTTTCGGGAATGCGCCCCAGACCCTTGCCGGCGGCGTAAATCTTCGAGTTGTAGTCGGCGTCCTTGATGTGCATATAATAGATGGAATCGCCCAGCAGCTCATAGGCGGCCGGGTAGGCTTCACAGCCGCAGCAGAGGAAGTTGGCGTGGTCGAACACCTGCTTAATCTCCGAGTTGAAGTACTTCTGAATGTCATAGCAGCGCTCGGGGGTGTCGCCGTAAATGCCCTTCTCGTTCTCGTGACAGAGCTTTATAGTGCCGCCGTCCTCCTGCACTATCTTAAGCATGCCGCTCAGCTTCTCCATAACCTCGCCGCGGCAGGTTATCGGGTCCACGTCCTTAGGCAGGTAGAAGGAGAACATGCGGATGTTCTCTGTGCCCAGGATGTGCGCCAGTTCAAGCTGGCGCTTCAGGCTCTCTAAATGCTCCTCATAATCGTCCGAGAGCTTGATCTTCCCCAGCGGAGAACCGAGGGAGCCGACAGCTATGCCGGCATCGTCCAGCTTCTTCTTCAGCTCACGGGCTTCGTCGGGAGTGACGGCCGAGATGTTCTTGCCGTTGACGCCCCGGATTTCCATAAGCGACAAGCCGTTTTTGGCAAGCCCTTCAAGCTGTTCGTCAAAATCGTGGGAATATTCGTCGGAAAAGGCGGAGAGTACAAATTTAGCCATTGTAGGTCCTTCCTTAGGTCTTTCTTTCGGATATTTTCGATAACGGGAATATCTCCGTTACGCTGAATCTGCGGGTTATCAGCCCAATTTTTTATACCAGGTTGTAGCGCGCCTTCATGTTGTCGTGGGAGATCTTCATGCTCTCGAAGCAGTCGATGTAAATCTTATCCTGCTCGATGAAGTTCCAGACTATGCCGTTGTCGGCGATGGCCTTCATGATGGAGTCGTAGTCGATGATACCGGTGAGCATTTCGGTCATGGTGCGCTCGCCGTTGAGAATCTGCATATCCTTCAGGTGGGTGACGGCGATGCGGGGACCTAACTTGTTGAAAACAGCCGGAACATCCTCGCCCGCATAGTATGCCCAGTATGCGTCGAGGGTCAGCTTCACGCCGTCGGGATCGGAGTTCTCAAGGATTATATCAAGTCCTGTCTTGCCGTCTGTCCACTTTGCGAACTCTCTGTCATGGTTGTGGTAGAGGAAAACCTTGCCTGCCGCCTTGATCTTCTCAACCGCGGGGGCTATATCCTGACAGAACTTCTTGTAGCCGGTTTCGGTATGGTCGCCCATGCCGCCCACGCCGATGTAATCGCAGCCGAAGTGGTCGTGCTCGGCGATAACCTCATCTGTCTCATTGATGATGCGCTGCAGATTGGAGTGGGTGAGGATAACCTTAATGCCGGTTTCGTCCACCGCATCTTTTACCGTCTGCGCGAAAAGCTTCGGCTCGACTCCGCCCATGCAGCCGGAGACCTGAACATACTTATAGCCGATTTTTGCTACCTTGCGCATGGTCTCGCGGAAGTCCTCCGGGGTCTTGCAGAAATCGCGGAGTGAGTAGAGCTGGGCACCGAGATACATCTGTTTCATTTTTGTCACCGTTCCTGCACGGAGCAGGCCTTTCTTTCGATAATAAATTTCAATTTAGGGCACCTCTAAAAACGTCAAATTTCCTTTAGCATATCATACCCCCCCGAAAAATCAAGGGGATTTTGCAAAAAAATGTATGAATTTATCGTAGAATCATCAAAATATCTGTCTTAAAC